>ENA-OROK01000830-OROK01000830.1-human-gut-metagenome-genome-assembly--contig:-NODE-830-length-33865-cov-7.232742_pt1 | contig 33865 bp, 38 predicted proteins | sample MGYA00242127_ERZ509046 | MGnify/ENA primary metagenome ERZ509046 (study PRJEB26280, sample SAMEA2338728) | human gut metagenome | biome: human gut; feature: human-associated habitat; material: faeces... | reverse complement strand
GCTTCTATTCCATTTTCTTTACATACTTTTATTATTTCTTCTATTTCTTTTGCTGACTTCACAAACACACTTCCGGTAACTTCTATTCCATTTTCTTTACATACTTTTATTATTTCTTCTATTTCATGGGATGTTCTTTTAAACACATTTCCGGTAGCTTTTATTCCATTTTCTTTACATACTTTTATTATTTCTTCTATTTCTTGGGCTGACTTTGTAAACACAGTTCCGGTAACTTCTATTCCATTTCCTTTACATACTTTTATTATTTCTTCTACTTCTTTTGCCGTTCTTTTAAACACAGTTCCGGTAACTTCTATTTCATTTTCTTTACATACTTTTATTATTTCTTCTATTTCTTGAATAGTTCTTCTTGAAATTGCAGCACTTAGCACATTATTCTTTGTTAATTCTGGACATCTTTCTTCTATTTCTTGAATTCTTTCTACTGGTACTCTTAAAATTGATGTTATTTGTTCTATATATTTTTTTCCATATCTATTTTCATCCGATACATATTTGTATGTTTCTTTTAATTGTTTAGGTTCTGTACTCAAAATATGTAAACATGTTTCTACATCATTCATATGAATTTTTTGTTCATTTAAAAATCTCCAATTTTCTTTTATTGCCCCTACATTTAAATACAATATACTTGGACACTTCTCTATATTATTAGAAGTTATTTTTAATGTATCTTTCAAATAGTCTAACACATAGCAAATGCTAGTATAATCTGCTTTTTCAATTACATTTTCATTATTTTTTATTATTTTTTTACTATCTAAACCATACTTATCACATATTTCTCTCAATTGTTCTCTATTAACCATCTATTTTTCCTCTTTTCCAAACTCAATATATCTAAATAATTTTTTCTAATATACTCATATCATTTTCTATTATTTCAATATAATTATCTCCTAGTTCTTCTTTTAATTTCAAGATTTTCTCTTCAAATTTCTTTGGAAAATTCATAAATAGTTCTGGATACATTTCAAGCATTCCTTCAGCATCTTCAAATTTTAATTCTTTTAAGAATTTAATATTTTTCTCTACAATATCAATATTTTCGGTTATTATATCTTCTATTTCATCCCCAAATACTTCTTTCATCTTATTTATATCTATATTTAAACTCATTTTTCAGTACCTCTCTTTAATAAATTAATTATCTTCCGCTAACTTTACTTTCTTTTAATTGCTTAATTACTTGTAAATATTTTCAAAGTACCTATTAAATAATCCAACACATAGCAAATATCAGCATAATTAGCTTTCTTTATTATATATTTTCATTATTTTTATTAATCTCTTACTATCTAGTCCATATTTATTACATATCTCTTCAAATTGTTCTTTATTAACCATTACTTTCCTCTTTTTATTAATTACTCATATTTTTTAATATTTCTCTTTTCTTTTCATTTTCGTCTAAATAGTATTTCAAAATAATTCTTAATCTTTCATTTGAAAAATTTTCTAACATTTCTTGATTATTTTTTAAATTTTCCATAAACTTTTTCTTTTGATATTCATTATCAAATTCATCACCATCTACTTTTATATTATTTTTAAATTGATTGTCTAGATCAGCAGCAACTTTTTCAGTTTCTTTATTTTCTAAAACATATTTATTTCTTTTAAAAAGCTGTCTTATTTTTATAAAAATTTTATAGAAAAATCCATTTTTTTGTTTGATTGGTAATTTATTACTCATCATTTTATTCACTCCTCTTTTGTTTCTACTAACTCATCTATAACTATCTGTCTGTTAGAATCTAATTTATATTTTGGTAACTCTGGTAATTTCGCCAAAGATTCATATCCAAACATTTTTAAAAATTCTGGTGTTGTTTTATAAGTTGTCGGCTTTCCTGGCAAGTCCGCTTTTCCTGCATCTTCAATTAACCCGTAATCTAATAATTTATATATTGTTCCATCACTATTTACACCTCTTATAGCTTCAATCTCTGCTCTTGTTGCTCTTGGATTGTATGCAATAATAGCAAGCGTTTCTAATGCTGCTGTTGACAAACTTGGCTTTGTTCTTTTATCTAATATCGGATAAATGTACTCGTAATATTCTTTTTTACTACACATTTGATATCCATTTTCCACTTTTATTATCTGTATTCCTCTTGTCTTATAATCTTCTTGCATACTTCTTATGATCTCTTCTATTTGATTTTTATCTATTTCTAATGCTAATACTAATTCATCTTCAGTTACAATTCTTCCTGCAGAAAATAGTATTGCTTCTATGATTGATTTTGTTTTTTGTATTTCCATATTTCTTCTCTCTTTTTTCATAATTTTAACATTTCTATTTTCTCATGTTTTCCGCATTATGTCAAGGTTTTTGGACAATTTTATGTTTTCTTATTTACTTTTATTTCGTTTTATGATAAGATTAAAAAAAGTTTATAAGGAGTGTTCAAAATGTCAGAAGAAAAAGATAATAAAAAAGAAATTGAAGTTATTAATGGAGATGGTTCTAATTTAGATATTTCTCCTGTTTATGAGCATATTAATGCTGCAAAACCAAAAAGCAAAGATAAAAATCCTAAAAATATTATTATTCCAGATGAGAAAAAGATAGAAAAAAAGTAAGCAATCAGAATTGGTTGCTTATTTTTTGTTTTATAATATTTTTTCAAGTGTAATTTATTTTTGCGAAATTTTGTTTATATATATTGATTTACTTCTAATTATATGTTATATTGGATAACATAGGAAATGAACATTGTAGTAGATGTGTTGCCACTAAACTAAGATAACTTTCGTTATCAGAAAGTGAGGTGGTGTTTATGGGCTTTATACTATTTTTATTAATAGCCATTATGGTTTCTACAACTATAAACGTAACCTTATTAACAATTATATACATACAATATGTAAATTCAATAATAAATAAGGAATAAAAATAACAACACATTCTGCTCTCTACCAAATTGCGAATGTGTTGTTTTAACTATATGTAGTGGTAACCGCATTCACTGCGGTTATTCATTTCCTATATCTATTATATACAGATAATCCAAATTTGTCAAATAAAAATTCCATTTATAGTATTTTTCTCCAAAGCCATTTTTTATTTCACTTTATAACAAGCCATTTTTTCGCACAAATTTATTGTACTTCTATTTTTCAACTCCTTAACAGGTATCATATACATATCAACCTTTTCTGTAACAGCAAACAAGTAATCAACATTAGTATCTAAAACTGTCTTATATGTCTTTCCTTTTGTTCCTCCACAACTTTTCAAAGCAAGTTGATATACACCATATTTAGTTTTGCAAGATGTATATTTTACTTGTACACTTTCTATTTTTCCATCTTTATCTATTAACAGATCATAATCTTGTGTATCATTTAAAGGAATTGACACTGTATATCCATTAGTTGAAAAATACGCTATTGCTATTCCTAAACCACAATTTCCTCTTTGTTTATTTGTATCAGCAACCATACATTTTCCTCCTTAAAACAAAAAATCTTAGGATTAACTCCTAAGATTAATATGGTGCCAACGAAGTAGATATCTACAACTTTTTGGCTCTCATAACGATTGATACAAATATCAATCAATTTTAGTTATTATATCACTTTTTTTATAAAATACAATACAAATGATTAAGAAATTTATATACTTGTTTCAAGCTCTTGATATAATTCGAGTTATTTAGCATAAGTTTTATAATTTAGCAATACTTTTGGCATAATAATAAAAATCAATAAGCCAAAAAGGTGTTTTGTATCAATTTGACTTTTTTAGTAAAAAATGTTATAATTAATTACATAAGGCAATTTGCCTTTTTATATAAATTGTTCTTTTTGTTAACCTAGCTAAAAAAGCTAGTTCACATAGTACCCATCAACAACACTAATATTTTTAGGAGGAACAACCATGAAAAAATTATTTGCAATTGTTCTTGGCATGGCTCTTATGTTTTCGAGTTTCACTGCTCGGGCAGAAGCCATAAGCCTTGACACACAGACACAGTCGACTGAGTCTCAGATATCTCTGACAGACTCTATTGAAACCAAAGAGGTTGAAGACGGTAAATTGACCCTTGAACTTCTTCAGCAAATGTCCTCGTGGGAGGAGTTAGTAAACACAGCTATCCCCATTTCAGACAGCAGTTACAAGCACATCGAAAATAAAGAAGACTTCTACACTGTAATGCTAATTAATGGTATCAACCATAAATTGTCATTACCCGTTTACCATAGTGCAGAATATATTTCTCACGGACTTGGTGGCATTAAGCTCAAGGAAATCGACTATGATAGGCTGATGCAGAAGTATCAAACCATCATCGACATCTACAACGCATCTAATGAGTTACAGCTTGTCTGGAATCCTAAAATCCTCAATGAGAATTATATGCAAGTTGATATAACTTCCACCAACGTTATTGCAATGAAGCATCCTGCAACCAAAGTAGGACAGCAAGTAGTCTTAAAGCAGGGAGCAACTTATTGGGAATCTGCACGGAATGATGGTTCTGGCAAGTATGGAATTGCAACAGATACCAACCGCTACATCCCTGAGGATTATATCGTTACAGTAAATGGTTTTGCCTACTACTTGGATGAAAGCAGAACCACTATCATGGAAAGTTACTATAAGCCATATGATGAGCTTGGAGAGCAAGAAAGTGACATTAAACCTTGGGAATTTCGGATGGTGCATATTTGCACAGAAACTACCGATTTGGGATGGGTATATGCAGAAGATGTTGTAAGAGTTGATTAATTGCAAATAAAACAACAACACAGAGGGACATAGCATCTGCCGTGTCCTTCTGTGTTGTTTATAAGTTTTAATATATTAATATATTTTTTGGACTATGTGCTTTATCTTGCTAATTTCTGAGCTTATTGTATTAAATAAAAATAATGCGGTTTGATTTTGTTCTTCTTTTGACATCTCCACAATTTTAGCCATTGCAAACATTATTAAATGGTATTTAGCAAAGTTCATTAGGGTAGTTCTATATTCATCATCAATTTCTTTTAACATATTAGCAAATCTTGCATACATTTCAGGCTTATCATATTTTAAATTAGTACAGCTACTATCACTCATACATATTGCAAGTCTTAATTTATCTTTTATATCTATATCATTTATCATATTTATTAAATATTTAACTTTTTCACTTTTCATACTTAAACCTCCATTTTAAAATGTTGTATCATTTTTCTTTCCATTCTTTTCAAGTATGCTTTCATTTGGTATGGTTACCTTTCTATAAATATTATTTGCAATTTCATTATCGTTGTTATCAAATATGCCATTTTTATATAGGTCATCACTTACAATTTTATAGTTATTATCTTTATCATAGCAAATTCTTTTGTGAAAATGGCTCATAATACTATGTCAAAAGCCTTTGAATTTCTGTAACTCTTGTTTTATCTTTTCTTTTTCAGTCTGTAAGTTGCTAATAATTTTATCTTTGCTAGATAGTTCCTTTTTCAAATCGCCGATTTTATTATCTTTTAGTTCAATTTCATACTTTAATGAACGATTTTCCTTTTCTATCTCAAAAGCAGAATGTTCAAAATCTTTAATCGCCATATTTAAGTCATTTACACTTCTAACAGTTTTGGTAATATCTTTTACGTCTTTTGTGTAATTCTTCAATTTCTGGACATCTTCGCTTGAAATAACCATATTATTTTTATTTAGTTTAGTAGGTTTTAAATTGCCTAAAATCTTGTCTATATCTTTACTTGTATTATCAAGATTTTTAGTTTGAGCATTTGCTTTTTCAAGTTTTTGTTCCTTTTTAGCTAGTTGCTTTTTTATTTCTCTGTAGTTTCCCATATCTTTAATATTTATATCTTGATTTCTGCCTTTTTGCTTTTCTTTTAGCTTAGTATTTAACCAATAAAACTTGTTATATGACTTAATACAAGCATTTCTCATTTTATCTTGTATTTCAGTTAGTGATGTTTTTGTAAACAATTTACTTTTTCCAACTTGTTTTTCCATTCCTCTAGTACAATTTTCAATTACTGGAACACCTACAATATGCATATGGGGAGAAATTTCATCAAAATGTATAGTAGCATTTGCTATTTTAAAAGTTGGTACAATCTTAATTAAGTATTTAATTTGTTCATTATATACATCTATCATTTTTAGTCGATATTTATTATCTTTGTCATTCCAAAAGTCCATATCTCCAAGTTCTATTATAATCTCACACGCTACATCATTTTGTGAATTGCATACTTTCTTGAAATAGTCATCAATTTTTCTATCTTCACGAGTTTGCTTGTTGTTATATTCAATTCTAGCTTTTTCAAATTCGTCAAAATATACTTGTTTAACATCATTTACAATATCATTTGTTCCGTATATTGTCCTAATCAATTCTCTTTGATTATCATAATCTCTTAAATTGTGTTTATTAACATCTGATAAATCTTTTGCATTTTGAATTGCATTATTAGATAGGGAAGTAGTACCAGATATATTTTCCTTTGCAACTTTTTTTGCTAATTTACTTTTGTTTTTATCACTACCTAAGTGAAAAGAATATGCCAATTCTTGCTCCATTTTTTCCTCCTTTGAAATTTCTTCGTAGCATAGGACTTTGGCTTTGCCACAAGTCCTAACCCCCTATATGTTATGACATACTATCATAACATGGGGGCTCTGCGAGGCAATAAATTTTATCTCACAGAGCTAAAATTTATTCAAATTAACTATCGCCACTTTTATTTTTGTTATCACAAAAACAAAACGTGCCACGTTAATTTGTTGTTGCAACATAGTAGATATATTTATATAGTTGCAACGATTATTCTGCATTTTCTTCGCAGAACTTTACTGGTTTTACACCTACTGAAATAGGATTAGGCTCTTTCATGTAGACTACACTATCATTACTTTCATCTGGTATATAGTCAAATGCAGTATCTATTTCTTGCATTTGAAACTTATCTTCTTCACGGATATAAATTATTCCAAATTCATAAGTTTTCATTTGATTATCTGGATCTAGTTTGTAATAATCTTTTAAAGGGAATACTCTAACAATAGCAGTGTTTTCTTCTTGAAAATTGAAATAGAATACTTGATTTTGTACATAATAGGTCGCTTCTGTATAACCCACATCATAATATTGCCTTAATCTCATAATGATTTCTCCGACTTCTTCTTCAGCAAGATATTTACTAAATCTAATATTGCCAAGCACATTGCCTAATATTGCAGGTTTCGTTGTATCAATATATCCTTTATCAAATAGTTCTTGACAAGGCTTACATATTGATTCTCTAAAGTTTATTTGCTTAACTACTATTTCTGTGCCTATCATATCAAGTTCTATATCATCAACATATTTCATTATAAGTTCTGCTTGTTCTTGTCTAGTATAATCTTTCCAAGTTTTAGTTCTTTCTTGATATTCCTTATCTAGCTTTATTTTATTGATAAAGTCAATATCTCTTTTTAGTAAAATGTCTTTTGGAGTAAATTTAAGTTCTTCTGTGCAGTCAGTAGTTTCTAGTTTATTCTCTAATTCTGTAATTGCTTTTTCAACAATTTTCTTTTCTTCTTTATACTCTTGTACTTCAAAAGCACCGTTAATGTAAGCCTTTTTTATTCTTTCGAGTTTATTATTTTGTTCTTTTGGCTCATCAAATTTTTGCTTTATCATAGGCAAGAAGAACTGATTTACAACAGAGTCATATTCTACTAATTCACTAACAAATTGATTAAAATAATCGTTTATAATTTTTTCTTTAAATTCAATTTTACAATCATTACAATAGTAGTAGAAGTAGGTGTTACCATTTTTCTTTGTAGTTGCTTTTCCACCTAATATTCTGTTACATTTAGGACATCTTAATTTCTGCAAGTATAAGTATATCAATGTTCTTTTATAACTTCTTGAATTTTTCTTTTTCTGTACTTGACAGTCTGACCACATTTCTTTTGAGATAATAGGCTCAACAACATCTTCATAATAAGTTGGGTGTTTTGTTCTTTTGCCATGAGCAAAATCGCCTTTGTATATTTCATTTTCAAGAATAGTAACAATAGTTGAATCTCTCCAATTGTCTTTTCCTAATACTTTTTCTTCGTTGAATAGATTGTTTATTTTTTGATAAGAATAGCCATTATAATATAAGTCAAATATTCTAACTACAATATCTTTAGTTGAATAATCTATTACTAATCTTTTATCTTCGTGTTTATAGCCTAATGGAGCAACGTGGGGAATATGTCCACTCTTAATTGCACCAGCTAAACCTACTTTTGTTCTTTCGCTAGTTCTCTCAATTTCATTTTGACTAACACTCATTAAAAGTCTAGCAACCATTTTACCATTTGCAGTTGTAGTATTTATTTCATCATTAGCACAATCAATATAGGCATTATTTTCATCTAAAAAAGTTATTAAATTTTCCCAGTCATATATACTTCTAGTTATTCTGTCTAGTTTTAAAGAAAAAATAGTATTTACTTTTTAGATTTAATGTCATCTTTTAACCTTTCAAACTCTGATCTATAATTGCCAGTTTTTGCACTTATTCCTGCGTCTTGATAATAGTCTATAATTTCATAACCTTTAAATTTACAAAAAGTCTCAAGTCTTTCTTTTTGCTCTGGAAGACTAAAACCGTTCGCGTGCTTGGTCTTCTGTTGACACTCTCATATACAATCCACACTTTTTCTTTTCATCACTCACTTTTCAAAACCTCCTAACAAAAAAGAGACATCAAAGTACACGAGTACTACTGACATCTCTTAAATCCATTTATCATAAACTAAAATATAATAATTCAATATAATATAATTTTTTCAAAGTACTCATAGTTATATAGCTCTTGACGGACAGCTATACATAATTTATTGTCTATATTATATCACGATTTAAAGAAATGTCAATTATTTACAATTACATATTTTTTAAATAATCTTCTAACTCTGATAATTTAATCTTTTTAGTTAAATTTGAAATATACACATCATTTGAATAATTAAAAACTAAAAGAGTAATATTTTTAATAATCACTCTATGTGGTTCAATATATGTAAGATTAGTTTTATCTAGTTTTCTGATACTACCATTGATAAAAGTAGGAGTAACTTTTGAAAACTCACATATAAATTCAAGTCGTTGTTTTAGACATTCCTCAAATTCTAGTTCTTGCTTAATTATCTTCATATCAAACACCATCCTTTCGTTTGGATGATTTTAATATTGTTTTTAGGCAACAAAAAAATCAACCAGATTTTATTTTCTGATTGATTTTGTATCAATTCTGTTCTATTAGTTCGAACAGAAACGTCATTGGTGGACAGGGATGGATTCGAACCATCGTACTCATATGAGAACAGATTTCTTACCACTATAGTTTTCACTACCCTTACGGTTTGTAGTCTGGACTTTCTCTTCATCTTTTCAGATGCCAGGTATAAAGTCTCTACACTCGAAATTTCTTTCTAGCTCGGGATTATCATCAGCACATAAGTCTGTTAAGACTTCCCCGAATTAGCCTAGTTTTCATCATGCAATTTCTTGCACGAGCTGCAATTTCTGCTTTTATAAAGCAAAGCATACAGTCTGCCGCCTTTAGCCACTCGGCCACCTGTCCAAATTTATTACATTGCTGTAATAAAAATGGTGCTCCCACTAGGACTTGAACCTAGGACCCACCGGTTATGAGCCGGTTGCTCTGACCAACTGAGCTATGGGAGCATATTCCATTGCTTAACGCAAGATATAGTATACTTCATTTGATTTTAATTGTCAATAGTTTTTCAAAAAAATTTTATGTTTTTCAAAAAAGTTCTGAAAGCATGTTAAACATCAGCTTTTCAAAGGCAAAACATTCATATTATTTTACTAATTTGAATGTTTTATCCTTTTTTAACAAATAAAATTTCTACTCTTCATCTTTATTTTTTCCAAAAGAAGCATTTTTAAATAAAAAGTTTTTGAAATTAGACCAAGACAATTTGTCGAAAATAAAATCATTTAATTCATCTTCAATTTTTTGTTGATATGGTGTAAGTTTAAAATTAAAATCATAAAATAACACAGATTTTACTTTATCCCAAACTCCTTGTTTTGCTGGTAAGTTTGTTTCAACATTAGCTATTGTATTTGGTTGTTCATTATATTGAACTCCTCCAAACACACCATCAACTGTTGCTTTATTCTCTATATTCTCTGTTCCTATTCCTCCAATTGTAGTTGCATCATTTGTTGGTGTATCTACTTTTACTCCGCCAAATACTCCTGGTACTCCTTCTATATCTTCTATATTTGCCATAACTGTTCCTCCTTTGTATTTTTATATTCGCTTTCATTATACTTATATAATAAATTACAAAATTTATCAAGTTTTTTTATTTACATTTATATTAAATTTATGTTACAAAAGTATTACAGCTTATGCATTAACATGTTCCACATCCGCACTTTTTATTTTTACTGATTTCAATGTGTTTTCCAAATTTTCATCAGTCTCATATTTAACAAAAATATAATTTTGAGTATGTCCTTTAAAATATTTTTTGTCTTCTTCAACTACCTGATCTTCAAACAAAACTTCAACTTCTTTTCCTACAAGCATTTCATTGTATCGTTTTTGATTTTCATTAGATAATTCAATCAATTTTCTACTTCTTTTCTCTTTTACATTTCCATCAACTTGATTTGGCATAACTGCTGCTCTGGTTCCTTTTCGAGGAGAATATTGAAATACATGCATTTTATATAATTTGATTTCTTTCAAAAATTGATATGTCTTTTCAAACTCTTCTTCAGTTTCACCTGGAAATCCTACAATAATATCTGTTGTTAAAATAACATCATTATAATATCTTCTCAATCTTTCAACAATTTCTTTTATCTCCGCTGTATTATACTTTCTATTCATTCTTTTTAACGTCTCATCACATCCGCTTTGTAAAGATAAATGAAAATGATGGCACATCTTTTCTAGTTTGATTAATCTTTGCATAAATTCTTCTGTTATAATTTTAGGCTCTAGAGAACCAAGCCTTATTCTATGTATTCCGTCAATTTCATTTATTTTTTCTAGTAATTCTATTAATCCATTTTCATTTCCAAAGTCTCTTCCATATGAAGCTACATGAATTCCCGTAATTACAACTTCTTTTATACCTTTTTGAGCAATTTGTGTAATCTCCTGGATGATACTATCCATTTTTCTACTTCTTACTCTTCCTCTTGCATATGGAATTATGCAATAAGAGCAAAATTGGTTACAACCATCTTGAACTTTAATAACCGCTCTTGTTTTTTCTGTATAGGTAATTTGCCCCATATCTTCAAATTCTTTTTTGGAAGCTATATCTTCAATCTCTACTATTTTATTATTTCTATTTGAAATAAACTCTTCTACATATTTCACAATATTAGCTTTTTCTTCATTTCCTAATACAATATCTATTTCAGGCATTTTTTGCAAATCATCTTTTGCTACTTGTGCATAGCATCCAACAGCTGCAATTATTGCATCTTGATTTTTTTCTTTTACTTTTCTTAATATCTGCCTTGATTTTCTATCAGACATATTTGTTACTGTACATGTGTTAATTACACAAATATCAGAAACATCATCATTTACTTCTACTATTTCATATCCAGCTTCTTTAAATTTTTGTGCCATTGCATTTGTTTCATATTGATTAACTTTGCATCCTAATGTATAAAAACTTACTTTTTTCATTTACTACCTCTTCTTTATATAAGTGTTGCTCCAATTATTCCTGCATCATTTTTGTGTTTTGCAAGTTTCATTATTATATCACATTTCTTATTGAATAGCAAATTTCCATTTAACAAAGCATTTTTTAATGGATAATACAAAATATCTTCATATTCTGCAAAACTTCCACCTATACATATTGCTTCTGGTTCAAATATATTAATAATATTAGAAATGCCTATACTCAAATCTTCTATATAATTATTTATCATATATTTTAATGTAACATTTTCCGGATTTTTGCGTATAAAATCTCTAATACATTCTCCATCTAAAGATTCCAAATTGAATTCTTTTTTTACTCTTTCTTTAAATCTTTTTAGACTCGCATATACTTCAAAACATCCTCTTTTTCCACAATTGCATTCTAATCCATTTTTTTGAATTATTGTATGACTAAATTCAAATCCTGGAACACCTTTAGGTTCTAATAATTTTCCATTAAATATAACAGCACTTCCTACACCTGTACCTATACATAAAAACACACTATTATCATACCCTTGTAGTTCTCCATATTTTTGCTCTGCAAGACCTGCACATTTTCCATCATTTTTTAATTTTACTTTTACAGTATAGCCTTCGTTTTTTAACTTTTCTTCTAAAATTTTTCCTAAATCATAATCTTCTATTCCAAGATTAACTGCTTTTATAATTTTAGTATCTGAAACAGTTCCAGGAACCGCAATTCCTATCTGATTAATATTATATTTTTGTAACATTTTAGTAACGTTTTCTAATAAATATTTTTCTATTTTTTCTTCTATATCACTCTTATCTTTTATAAATGTTTCTACTTTGTCAATTATTCTACCATTTTCATCCACTACACCTATCCCAATATGACTTCCGCCAATATCAATTCCTATTTTCATACATTTACCTTCTTTTGAAATATCCTCATTTTCATAATCTTATTGTTAAATTCATCAATTTCACTCTTTTCAAGTTGTGCTTTAGCTTGTTTTAAAGTTATTTTATTTTCAATATATAATTTAGCAACAGATTCAATTAAGCTAATATTCTCTTGTTTTCTTCCTAAAACTAGAACCTCAGAAACTAATTCTTTTTCATCCTTTTTTCCTTCTATTATTCTTTGTGAATCTATTACTTTTATTAAATTTTTTATTGAATATTCTACCTGTGATTGTTCTTTTTCACTATAAAAACTTTTTATTTTTTCAAGTGTTTTGGATGGTGTTAAAGTATTCATACTTCCTATAACCAATATTCCAGCTTCAGCTACTTCAAAAATAGCTTCCATTGTTTTTCTATCACATATTTCTTCAACAACTAAAACATCGCAGTCTTCTTTTATCGCATTTTTTATTCCATCATAATAAGTTTCATAGTCATTTTCTATTTCTTTCTGAATAATTATAGAGTTTCTTGATTTATGATTATATTCTATACAATTTTCTAACATTAAGATCTTTTTATTTTGTGTTTCATTTATATGCCTTACTAATGCATTCACAGTAGTTGTTTTTCCTGAGTTACGTTGTCCTGTTACTAAAATTATTCCCTGTTTATTATATGTCATTTTTCTTAAAATGTCTGGTAAATTCAATTGTTCATATGTTGAAAATTCATTATTTAATATTTTTATTGTATATGTAGGAATTTGATTTGAGCTAGAAATGTTTACTCCAAAATTATTTCCATTATAATTATAAATCATATCTAACTTTTTGGTATTTTGGAATACTTTATCTTTAATATTGTTTCCATTTATCATGTAATTATATATTTCATACATATCTTTTTCTTTTAATACTGGCGCACCTTCCATTTTGACAAGGACATTTCCTACTCTGCACATAGGTTTTGATTCTAAAATTAAATGAACATCTGATGCTTCTTTTTCTACTGCTTGTTCTAATATTTGATTAATGTTAAACATTTTTAACTCCTCTCACACAGGTTTTAGACTTGTAAAGTTGTTATAATTGTAGTGGCATATATAATTGCTATATTACTAGTACATATAAAAAAGCCAATTGGAATTTCATTCAACTTTATTTTTTTATTTCCTGTTTTCTTTTGTCTCATTTTTAATATGATTAAGTCTATTACAATTGCTAAAATTGATGCCCATATTGTGTAGAATAAAATTCTTACATCTAAAAACATCAATATTATACTTAACAATATTAGCATATCCATTGTATAACTGTCTTTAGCGAATTTTCTAAGTAATATTGTGTCTGTAACAATTGCTAGAAAATATATTGCTACATATATTAAATATTTATATATTAGATTTGTGTTTATTGAACACATATATATCATATATATCATATATATCATTGATACAATAACTTCAAATTCTAACAACTTTTTCTCTATTTTTATATTGCTTTTATCGATTCCAGCGATTATTATTAATGCTGATATATACATAATTGTCAATATATATAACATAATTGAATTTAAGTTTAAACTATAAATATTTAGTTTAAATGTAAAAGCTATTATTACAAATGATATTCCTCCTAGCAAAGAATATAATATCGTTGATATAATTTGAGTTTTTTTATTTTTTTCATTCATGTCTCCAAAATAATGTTTTTTGAAAACATCCATATCTCTTGGAATCCTATAAATTGCTAATTTGTAAAAATTACCACAAAATGCTCCAAGAAAAAATAATATAATATAAAATAATATATTCATCTCTTCACCTTTCTTCTAATACTATAACAGGCATATACATTTGATTGTATATGCCTGTTGTTTTATTATTTGTTTACACTATTTGTTGTATTTGTTACTGTAACATTTTGTGCTGCATTAGATATTTTTCCTGTTCCTCCAAACAACATTGCTAATGATACTCCTATTAATGCTGATAAAACAACTATAGCTACTACTAAAGATAATACTGTTATTCCTTTTTGATTTTTCATATTTTTTCTTTTCCTTTCTCTCTAGATTTTTACTTTTTCACTAATTACTATTTATATCAATATTTTATTATTTTTGTCAAAAAAGTCAATAGTTTTATCAAATGTAATCTAATTGTAATATTTTTGTAATATTTTTCTTATTTTGGGACAAAATATCAACAATATGAAGGAGGTATTATGAAACCATTAGATTCAAAAAAAGATTATCAAAATTATGTAGATCAAAAATCGCCAAATTCGCCTATTTTAAAAAATTGTTTTAATGCATTCTGGGTTGGTGGTTTAATCTGTTCAATCGGACAAATTATTATGGATATATGCAAATATAAAGGTCTTTCACAAGAACTTTCCGGAACTGTCGTTTCAATCATTTTAATTGCAATTAGTGCTTTTTTTACTAGTCTTAATATTTTTAATAAGATTGGAAAATTTGCTGGTGCAGGTTCTTTAATTCCTATTACAGGTTTTGCAAATTCTATTGTTTCACCTGCTATGGAATACAAATCAGAAGGTTATGTAATGGGAGTTGGAGGAAAAATGTTCACTGTTGCAGGGCCTGTTCTTGTATTTGGTATTTCTGCTTCCATAATTGTTGGACTTGTGTATTTAATTTTTAATACTCAAGCTATTACTTTAGTTTAATATAGAAAGGATTTTATTATGCAAAAATTAGGAAAACAAACAATAAAATTTGATATTCCCCCTGTTATAACAGAAGTCGCTTCAATTGTCGGACCCAAAGAAGCAAATGGTCCTCTTGCAAAATATTTTGATCAATGTTTAGATGATGAATTCTGGGGTGAAAAAACTTGGGAAAAGTCAGAAAGTAAAATTATTAAAGAAACTGTAAATATGGCTATTGCAAAGTCTGGTATATCTTCTAATGATATAGAATATTGCTTTGCAGGAGATTTATTAAATCAATGTATTTCATCTAGTTTTGGTTTACGCGAGTTAAACATACCTTTTATAGGAGTTTTCGGAGCTTGTTCTACTTTTGTCGAAGGACTTAGCCTTGGGGCCATTTTAACAGAAGCATGTGCCAAACACGTCATCTGCGCCGCTTCTAGTCATTTTTGTAGTGCAGAAAAACAATTCAGATTTCCTCTTGAACTAGGAAATCAACGACCACCAACATCTCAATGGACAGTTACTGGTGCTGGTTCTGCAATTTTATCTCAAACTGGTGAAGGACCATTTATTACACATATAACTTCCGGAAAAATTGTTGACATGGGAATTAAAGATGCTAACAATATGGGAGCTGCTATGGCTCCTGCAGCACTTGATACCTTAATCTGTCATTTTCAAGACACTGGACGTGCACCATCTTATTATGATGCAATTATCACTGGCGATTTGGGATATATAGGAAAAGAAATATTAACAGAACTTGCTATGGATAAAGGATATAATATCAAGTCTAATTATAATGATTGTGGTGTTTTAATGTTTGACAAAGAAAAACAAGATACCCATTCTGGTGGAAGTGGCTGTGGATGTTGTGCTACTGTATTTTCTGGTTATTTTTTCAAACAGTTAAAAGATAAAAAAATTAAAAGATTATTACTAATTGCAACAGGTGCACTCATGAATTCTACATCTTCTCAACAAGGTGAAAGCATTCCTGGTATTGCACATGCAATAAGTATAGAAATGTAGGGGGTGTTTACATGGATTGGTTGCAAAGTATTTCTTGGATTGGACTATTAAAATGTTTTGTTACTGGTGGCATAATTTGTATTATAGGACAAATTCTAATTGATAAAACCAAACTTACTTCAGCAAGAATTTTAGTTATTTTCGTTACAACTGGTGCAATATTAGGTGGACTTGGAGTTTACCAATATCTTGTTGATTTTGCAGGTGCAGGTGCTACAGTTCCTTTAACTGGCTTTGGTTATAATCTTGCTAAAGGTGCTATTAAAGCTGTCAAGGAAACTGGAATTATAGGTGCTTTTACTGGCGGTGTTACAGCTTCTGCTGGAGGTATTGCCGCTGCTGTATTTTTTGGATATATTGCATCCTTAATTTCTAAGCCTAAAATGAAAAAAGAATAAAAAAATATAGTGCTGACGAAAAGTCAGCACTTTTTATTGTTTTTCTATTTCCTTTAAAATAACATCATGTGCACTACCTTCTTGAATACTAACATTAGATACAAGAGTTAGTCTAGCTTTTTGATGAAATTCAGGAATAGTAATAGCACCACAATTGCACATTGTTGATTTTATTTTAGCAACAGTAACAGCTAAATTATCTTTCAACGCTCCAGCATAAGGAATATAAGAATCAACTCCTTCTTCAAAAGAAAGTTTCTTATCTCCTCCCATGTCATATCTTTGCCAATTTCTAGCTCTATTAGAACCTTCTCCCCAATATTCTTTTACATAATTATTATTAATTTTTACAATTCTTGTTGGACTTTCATCAAAACGAGCAAAGTAACGTCCCATCATAACAAAATCAGCTCCAAGTGCTAATGCAATTGTGATATGATGGTCATGTACAATTCCACCATCAGAGCAAACGGGAATATATACTCCAGTTTCTTTAAAATATTCATCACGAGCTTGTACAACATCAATTAAAGCACTTGCTTGTCCTCTACCAATGCCTTTAGTTTCTCTTGTTATACAAATTGAGCCTCCACCTACTCCAACTTTTATAAAATCAGCTCCTGCTTCTGCTAAATATCTAAATCCTTCTTTATCTACTACATTTCCAGCACCTATTTTTACACTATCTCCATATTTTTCTCTAACATATTGAATTGTATTTTTTTGCCATACTGAATACCCATCTGAAGAATCAATACATAAAATATCCACACCAGCATCAACTAAAGTAGGAATTCTTTCTTCATAATCTCTTGTGTTAATTCCAGCACCTACTATATATCTCTTATTTTCATCTAATAATGAGTTTGGATTATGTTTTCTTTCTTCATAATCTTTTCTAAATACTAAAAACTTTAATCTTCCATCTTTGCTTAAAATTGGTAGACATTCTTTTTTATTTTTCCATATTACATCATTTGCTTCTGCAAGTGTAATTCCTTCTTCCGCCCATATTACTTTATCTTTAGGTGTCATAAATTCATCTATTGGAGCTTCTAAATCATCTCTTGAAATTCTATAATCTTTATCTGTTACCAATCCTAGAAATTTTCCACTTGATGTTCCATCTTCTGTAATCATTACCGTAGAATGTCCCGTTTTCTTTATCAATTCTATTACTTCTTTTAATGTTGTACCACTCTTTACATTTGAATCACTTATTACAAAACCAGCTTTATGTTTTTTTACATGATATACCATCTCTGCTTGTGACTTTATTGATTGTGAACCATATATAAAAGCAATTCCTCCTTCACGAGCTAATGCAATTCCCATCTCTTCCCCAGATACAGACTGCATTATTGCAGATACCATTGGAACATTTGCATAATATTTAGACTCTTCTCCTTTTTTAAATTTTACTATAGGTGTTTTCAATGATACATTTGATGGTATACACCTTTCATCTGTTAAATTTGGTATTAATAAAAATTCATTAAATGTTCTTGATACATCTTCAAATATCTTCGCCATTTTTCTTCCCCTTATAAATAATATTTAGGTTTTTGTTTTACCTATAAAACTTTTTTAATATATCATAAATATGATACCAACTATATGCTGTAATAACATTTTCATTTACTACATTTTTATTATATTGACAATCAAACTTAATAACTTTTACTTTTTTAGCTATATCTTCTATATTTCTTGGACTATCTTCTATCATTACATCAATTTTATTTTCAATACATTTTTGAACTTTTTCATTATCACTTGTAAATATCAATTCATTATATTCAATTTCTTGCTCTTTAAGCCATTTTATCGTTAACTCTTGCATTTTTCCATAATATTCAGGTGGCATTCCATTTTCATCTCTAGCTGTTATAATATATATATTATTTCCTTCTTCTCTTAATTTGCTTATTATCTCTTTTGCAAATCTCCTTGCTGGACTCTGAGTTACATATTCTACTAAATATTTATTCCAAAATTTATCTGCTTGTTCTGATGTCCAGCCAAATGCTTCTACTTCCCAATATTTACTCAAATCAATTGTTATTGGCCAGTTTTCTTCTATACACATTTTAGTTCCAAAATCTATTGTTTCTCTTTCTAAGTCTGTTAAAACTCCATCTATATCTATTCCTATGTTCATTTTTATAACCATCCTTTTTGTCTATAAAACAAAAAGAGTCCTTATTTTGATTTATTCAAAATAAAGACCTCCTTTCATTAATTTATGCTTTTTTTGCTACTTCAGCGATTTCTGCAAATGCTTTTGGATCATTTACAGCAACTTCTGCTAACATTTTTCTATTGATTGTAACATTAGCTTTCTTTAATCCTGAGATTAATTTGCTATATGTTAATCCGTTCATTCTTGCTGCAGCATTTATTCTTGCTATCCATAATTTTCTGAAATTGCTCTTTTTATCTTTTCTTCCAACATAAGCATATGATAATGATTTTAATACTGCTTGATTAGCATTTCTAAATCTATAGTGTTTTGCACCATAATATCCTTTTGCTTGTTTTAATACTTTTTTATGTCTTGCTCTTGTTGTAATTGCTGATTTTACTCTTGCCATTTATTTTCCCTCCCTAACTACTTTTTAGTTACCATATGGTAATAATTTTTTTATTGTGTTTTCACATGTCTTATCTGCATAAGCTCCTGGGCGTCTGCTTGATAATTTTTGTCTTTTTGTCTTATTGGCTAATAAGTGTCTTCTATTAGCTGTTGTTCTTTTTACTTTTCCTGTTGCTGTTAAAGAATATCTTTTCTTTGCAGCTTTGTTTGTTTTTAATTTTGGCATAGCGTTTTCGCTCCTTTCAATTGTTTTTATATATTATTAAGCTTTTTTAGCTAGTATAATAAACATGTTTTTACCTTCTAGTTTTGGTTTCTTTTCTACTACTGATATATCTTCTAGTTCAGATATAAATTGATTTAGTACATCTTCTCCCATTTTTACATTGTTTAATTCTCTTCCTCTAAATCTTACAGTAATTTTTACTTTGTTACCATCCTCTAGAAATTTTCTTGCATTTTTTGCTTTAAATCCAAAGTCATGTTCTTCAATATTTGGAGTAATTCTTAATTCCTTTGTTTCTTGAACTTTTTGTTTCTTTTTAGCTTCTTTTTCTTTTTTAGATTGTTCAAATTTGTATTTTCCATAATTCATTATTTTACATACTGGTATTTGTGAATTTGGTGATACTAATACTAAATCTAATTTTTTCTCTCCAGCTAAATCTAATGCTCTTGATAGTGGAACCATTCCCAATTTTTCTCCAGTTTCACTAATTAATTGAACTTCTTTGGCTCTTATTTGACCATTAATAGGTAATTCTTGTTTTATATAAAACACCTCCTAATTTTTCGTCACTTTTTTGCATAAAAAAATTGACTCTGTTACAAGTCAATTCCACACAAATATAGATATATCAATAATATAAATCTAAATTTTTCTAACCTTTTTCCGCTGAGATAAGGTGAGAAGTGGATAACTTCTTCTTGTAACAGATATTATTATACAATGCTTGGTTAAATTTGTCAATACGTTTTCCAAAAATATTTTTCGATTTTTTTGCGTTTTCCCTTGAATTTATTTTTGTTTTGGTATAGTATATAAGAAATAATGTCTTTTACATAGGAGGAGAAAAAATGCCAACAAAAACTAAAGAACTAAATGATAAAAATAAAAAGAAAGTAACACCTTCAAAAAGTGCAAAAAATGTGGTAAAAAAAGTATCAAAAGAAGTTATTAATTCTAAAGTTGATTCTAGTTCAAAAAAACAAAATAATACAGAAAAAAAATCAGTTACGAAAAAAGCAAATAAAATAGCATCAAAAAAATCAACTATTTCAAAAAAAGTGGCTAATCAAAAAAATGCTTTAAAAACATCAACAAAGAAAACTACAAAAAAAGTCAAACCACTTGCAGAAGTTGTAGAATATTACGATTTACCATATAGATATAATGAAACAATTGTAAAAATACTTTATCAAACACCTGATACTCTATTTGTATATTGGGATATTGCAGATTCTGACAGAGAAAATTATATTAAACAATATGGTGAAAATTTCTTTAATATAACACGACCAGTTTTAATTGTTCATAATGACACTATGAATTATAGTTTTGAAATTCCAATAAATGATTTTGCAAATAGTTGGTATTTACATGTAAATGATAGTAAATGTGATTATAGAGTTGAACTTGGACGACGTCCTAATTATTATAATGAAGAAGCAACAAAAGAAATTCAAGAAAAAATTCATACAGATTATATACATGTATCAAACTCAAATGAAATAGAATCTCCTAATGATCACGTATTATTTAATACAAATGAAAATAATACAATTAAAGTTAGAAATGTAAAAAACAATAATGAAAAATCTATTTCATTATTTGATATAATAAAACATTTACCAGCTATGAAACGTATTCAAAATATACCATATATAAGTGAAAAATTATTACAAAACATGTATGCTGGTATTTATCAAAATGAAGATATTTCACTATTTGACAGAATTACAAATAATCCATCTTCTGGCGGAAATCCTTCATCAGGAAGTATGTCATCAAGATTTTTTTAGAACACATATGTCGTAGGAAATTCACCTACGGCATTATTTAACAAAAAAGGAGAAATAAAATGCAAAAAAAAGGATATGTAAGTTTCGTATTACATGCACATCTTCCATTTATACATCATCCCGAAAGTGATGATTACTTGGAAGAATCATGGTTATATGAAGCAATCTCAGAAACATATATACCATTATTACAAAGTTATCAAAAATTAGTTGATGAAGGTGTTAATTTTAGAATTACAATGTCCATAACCCCTACTCTACTTTCAATGTTTGATAACAAATTATTGCAACAAAAATATATTCATTATTTAGAAAAATTAATAGAACTTTCAGAAAAAGAAATTGAAAGAACTAAAGATAATGAAAGAGTTAATAGACTTTCTCATTATTATTATGATAGATATTCAAATGATCTACATCTTTTTAGAGATGTGTGGAAATGTAACATTATAGAACAATTCAAACATTTTCAAGATATTGGAGTATTAGAAATTATCACTTGTGGTGCAACACATGGATACTTCCCTATTTTATATGTTAATGAAGAAGCCATTAGAGCACAAATTGCTGTTGGTGTTCAAACATATGAAAGATTTTTCGGAAGAAAACCTCGTGGTATTTGGTTGCCTGAATGTGGATATGTCCCAGAAGCTGATAAATATTTAAAAGAATTCGGCATTGAATATGCTATTGTAGAATCTCATGGAATTTTATATGCAGATCCTACTCCTATCTACGGAACTTGTGCACCTATTGTTTCACCTGATGGATTAGTTTGTTTTGGACGTGATATGAAATCATCTCAACAAGTTTGGAGCTCAATAGATGGATATCCAGGAGATTACAATTACAGAGAATTTTATAGAGATATCGGTTATGAAGCTGATTATGATTATATTAAACCTTATATCGCTCATAACGGAGTTCGTGTTCACACTGGTATAAAATATCACAGAATTACTGGAAAGACTGAACAAAAAGATTATTATGATATTCAATGGGCTCATGATTCTGCAGAAAGACAAGCCGGACATTTTATGAATTCTCGTACTGAACAAATTGAAAATGTTGCTGGATATATGGACAAGCCACCTATTATACTATGCCCTTATGATGCTGAATTATATGGACATTGGTGGTATGAAGGACCTTATTGGTTATATATTTTATTTAAGAAGATTTATTATGATGATTGTAATTTTGAATTAATTACACCATCTGAATATATAGATAAATATCCAGAAATCCAAGTTAGTACACCATGTCGTTCAAGTTGGGGTGCAAATGGTTATAGTGGTGTTTGGTTAAACCCTACTAACGACTACGTTCACCGTCACTTACATAAAGCAGCAGAAAGAATGATTGAACTTGCAACAACTTATCCTAATCGTAAAGATGGAATTGTTAAAGAAGCTCTTAACCAAGCTGCAAGAGAATTGCTTTTGGCACAAACAAGTTGCTGGCTATTTATTATCACAAATGGTACAATGGTTGATTATGCAAAAAAACGTATTAAAGATCACATCGGACGTTTTACTAAATTATATTATGAGATTAAAGACAATAAAATTGATAAATCATTTTTAAAAGATATTCAATTAAAGGATTGTATTTTCCCTGATATTGATTATAATATTTATCATAAATTATAAAAGTCAAAGAAGCAGACGATAATATTATTATCGCCTGCTTCTTTGGTTTTGTCAATGAAACAAGTTGCATTTTTGTTTTTTTAGAATATTATATTCTAGTTCTGTATAGAATTCTATTTTTAGCAAATACTATACAAAACAAGAAAAAAGGAGCTATTTATGAGTTCATTATGTATAAAAACCAATAATGAAGAAGTTTTATCTTATTTGCAAAATGAATTTTCAAGTTTCAATATGTTAAACACTTTTTACTCACGAAAAGAATTCAAATATTATAAAAATATAATTATCCATTACACTGGAATTGATAAAGAACTTTTTTATACAAAGTTAGCTACAATTCTTTCTTATTTAGTAATAGATTACTTTGAGCCAAATATTATAAAAAACATATTAAATGCTAATTATTTTTATTTTGAAAATGCCGAATTAAATAAAATTCTAGAACTATGTGAAGAAAATCTTTGTGAAGATGACGAATTTTCATTTCAAAATAGACAATTAGCTTTATTTGACATATTTTATGAATATATTTCTTCTAATAACACTATTATTCTAACTGGTTTCATAAATTTTAGACTAGCTGATTATAGGAAAATACTTGAAGAATTGGTTGACTTTTCTGTTAATGAATTCATAATAAAAAGAGAATATCTTGAATTTATTTCTCTTTTACGATTATATGTAAACTCACAGCCATCTTCAAATATAAAGGTTCATGCCATTTCATTTAATGATGAAATTATATTATTAGATGAAAATATGAATCAAATTCCTATAGATAAAAAAAATCTAAATGCAAAATATTTGTCAGATGTTTCTTTTTCAAATAATGATTATATTTTAAACACTTTGCTAAATTTATTACCACAAAAAATACATTTGCATATAGTTCAACCTTCATGTAACCTAGACTTTATCAATACATTACAACTTGTTTTTGAAAAAAGAATTAAAATTTGTCATAACTGTAATATCTGTAATTTATATAAAAAACTATCTATAAAAAATAATTAAGTCTCAATATTAGGATTCTAATACTTGAGACTTAATTTTGCAAACCTTAAATCTATATATTTACTTTTTCTTTAATTTCTTCTTTATCTTCTTTTATCCAACCTTTACCATCAACGATTCTTGTAACCATCATTGATGAAACTGTATCACCAACAACATTAAGCATTGTTGCAGGTGCATCTATTATTGTTGCAACCATTGTAAGTATTGGTAATGCTGCAACAGGAAATCCCATCATCGTTATAATTAACATTTCTGAAATTGTTCCCCCACCTATTGGAACACCTGTTATCAATAAATTTGCAATAATTGCAACTCCTAATACTTGTAATATTCCTGCTGGAGTATTTATAGCAGTTCCAAACAAGCAAACTAAGAACATAATTTTAAATACGGATCCTATCATAGAACCATCTTTATGGAAACTTGTTCCCATTGGTATTGTTGTTTCTGCAATATCATCTGGAACTCCCATTTTCTTTGCACAATCAACATTAACCGGAATACATGCTGCACTTGAACATGTAGCAAGTGATGTTAAAGTTGATGGCACTGCGTTTTTCCAAAATACTCTTACTCCCTTTTTTCCTCCTGCTATAAAAGCATATATTGTGTAAAATACAAAATAAAATGCTACTGCTACAATTGTATATATAACAAATGTCTTTAAATATCCTACAGCTATTGAAGCTCCAAAAGTTCCTATTAATGCTGCAAAATAACATGCTAATCCAATTGGTGCATAATACATTATAATTTTTACAATGTTTTGCACAACTTCATTTGCAGATATTAATAAGTCTAATACCGCTTTTCCTTTTTCTCCTGACATCCTTATTGCAATTCCACAAATTATTGATGCAACTAATATTGCTATTATATTATCTTTTGTCAATAATTTATTAAAATCATTTACTGTCAACAATTGAACTGTTCTGTCTGCAATTGTTAACTCTTCCTCTTCTTCATCAGAAGTTTCTGTTTCTTCTAGTGATGCTTTTATTTTTTCTCCATCTTCTGTATCAATTAGTTTTGCAAAGTATGTACTTGCAAATCCTACTAATACAGCTATTAGTGATGTTACAACAAATACACCTATAATTGTAATCATAATTTTTCCAAGTCGTTTTGGATTTTTCATTTTGGCAATTGATGTTGTTATCGTTAAAAATATAAGTGGGACAATGATAACTAACAATAGATTTAAAAATACGTCTCCTAAAGGTTGCAATATAGTTGCTTTTTCTTGGAATATAATTCCTACGATTGCTCCAACGATAATAGCAACTAAAAGAACTATCGTTGTTTTGTAATTTGATAAAAATTTTTTCATAATACTACCTCATTTCAAATAAAGGCAACTGAAAATATAATTATATTCTCAGGATTTGTGCTTATTATATATTATATTATTCAGTTTGACAAGTATTTATGAAAAAATTTTTTACCTTATTTTTGAATTGGCACAAACAAATTACATTTGCAAATTCCTTCATTTACAAACTGATTACATGGGCAAAGTGTTGTATCATCAACCTGTAATCTACAAGGACAATGCCCATCTTTTCTATATATTCCTTCAACAATTTTCATAACATATTCTTTATCTGGATTTAATTGATATCCTTTCATCACTATTCCTCCATATATTTAGCCATTTCTTCTACAATTTCACTTTCACTTCTAAAACCTTCTAAAGTATTCATAACTTGACCATTTTTGAAGATTAACATTGTTGGTACAACTTCAATTCCATATTTAAAAGCAAGTTCTTGAGCTTGATCAACATCTACTTTGGCAATATCAAAATCAGCTCTTGAATTTCCTATTCTCTCTAACACAGGTCCTAGCATTTGACATGGCCCACACCATGTCGCAAAAAAATCTACTAATACAACTTTTTTAGAATTTAAAACTTCCTTTTCAAAATTATTTTCATCTACATGTTTTAACATACCTTACCTCCTTTTATTCTACACTTTTCAAGCTTTCTATCATATCAATTTTCTTTAATGCAAAATAAGTAACAATATTTACTATCATAGTAAATACAACTGTAATTATGACTGCATATACATAACTAATTGGTTCTATTATTTTGCAAAATCTTAATGTATTTATTTCACAAGTTCCAATTAAATAATAATTTAAGAAATAACCTCCAAATAGTCCTAAAACTATTCCTATTATAGTTAAGATTATTGTTTCCCTTGTGACATAATCATATACTTCCTTATCATAAAATCCTAAAACTTTTATTGTTGCAAGCTCTCTAATTCTTTCACTTATATTTACATTTGCTAAATTGTATAACACTACAAATGCAAGCAATCCGGCTGAAACAATTAATATTATTACAACATAATTTAAAGATTTTAATGTATCATCAATCATTCCCATCATACTTGAAATTCTAGTTGCAGAAGAAACACCTTCTTTACTCATTAAATTTGTTATTAACTCATCTTCTTCCGCTTCTGTCAAGTCAACATTTTTTAAGAAAATTACATTTGTATTGTATTTCTCTCCAAATAAATTTTCATATGTAGCTTTTGACATATAAATATAATGTGATACATAGTTTTCTACTATATTAGAAATTTTAGCATCAATTTCTTTATTATCATCTTTTAATTTTATAGTATCTCCAGCTTTAACGCCAAGTAATTGGGCACATTTATCTGTTAAACAAATTCCATTTTCTTGTAACTCAACTGTTTTCTTACTTTTAACATCATATAAATTTACTACCCCATCAAAATTATCTTTTGGAATTATAACTTGCACGTCTTCTTCATTATCGCCATTTACTGCAGTTACAGACGTCATGTCTGTTTCTATCGCTTTTTGAATCTGTGAATTTTCTCTTAAATCAGCTACAAGTTTTTGCTCAGTTTCTTCAGATATATCATCTTTTACACTTACTTGCATATTATATGAAAATACTTTTTCATATTGATTTGGAACTATTGTTTTTATTGAATCTTTAATTCCAAATCCAGTTACAATTAATGATGTGCATCCAAAAATTCCTATTATTGTCATTAAAAATCTCTTTTTATATCTAAAGATATTTCTTACTGTTACTTTATTGCTAAAATTCAAATGTTTCCATATGAAGGTTATTCTTTCTAGCATTACTCTATTTCCTGCTTTAGGAGCCTTTGGTCTCATCAATGCTGATGGAGTTTCTTTTAATTCTCTAATTGCTGAATAAATTGTTGCTCCTATTATACATATACAAATTAATATCAAGCCTAGCAATCCATATTTCCAATTAAAACTTATTACTACATTAGGTGTCATTTGATACATCATCATATATAACATCCAGATTATTCTTGGTAATGTTTCAAATCCTACACACATTCCTATTATTCCACCAATAATACTTGCTAAACTTGCATATAAAATATATTTGTTTATAATCTGAAATTGGTTATATCCTAATGCTTTTAATGTTCCTATTTGTGTTCTCTGTTCTTCTACCATTCTTGTCATAGATGTTAAAGATATTAATGCTGCAACAGCGAAAAATACAATTGGAAATACTTTACTTATATTTTCCATACTTTTTGTAGCTTGTATAATTCCTACATATCCTTCATTTGAATTTCTGTCTAATATATACCATTTTGGATTTTCTATATCATTTATTTTATCTTTTGCTTCTTGTAGTTTTGCTTCTGCATCAGCAATTTTTGTATTGAATTCTTCTTTGTTTTTTGCAAGTTCTTGTTCGCCATCTTCTAATTCTTTTTTAGATTCATTAATTTTATTTTGAGCTTCAGTTATTTGTGCATATGTCTTGCTCTTTGTTAAATTTAGTTCTTGTTCTTTTTGATCTAATATCGAATTTGTTCCTTGTAATTGTGCTCTTGCATAATCTATCTCTTTTTGTGCATTTGTAAATTGAGTATCTGCATTCTTTTTATTTGTTGCAATCTCTTTTTCCCCATCTTCTATTTTTTTACGTGCCTCTTGCAATTCTTCTTCTGCATCATTAATTTTTGTCTCTGCATCTTGCTTTTGTGTATTCAATTCATTTTCTGCATCTGCTACCTTTCCATTTGCTAATTCCACTAATTGATTTCTTCTAGCCTGCTCTCTTTCGCTTTTTATTTCTTCTATATTATTTTTAATTTGTTCTATATAATCTTCATATTTAGTGCTAGCTGTTTGTTCAGTAGTTTTGGCTGTTACATAAATACTTGTGTATATTTCATTTGCATTAATATTATCTTTTGAAATATACATATAATAATTTATTTTTCCATTTCCAAGTTTACTTGTTCCTCTATCTCTTGAAACATATAATGGACTTTGAATTGTTCCAACTATTTTTAATTGATTATTCTTTAAATATTCAATTTCATCTCCATTATCGTTTTTAGTTTTCTCAACATCAACTTGAATTATATCTCCAATTTTCTTATTATTTGCTTCTAAAAAGCTTTCTTCTACTGCACATTCATCCGCATTTTGTGGCAAATTTCCATCTAATAAGATTGGCTTGTTTATGTCACCAACAGTTATTAATTTTGTAATAATTTCTTTTTTATCTAATTTTATTTTTCCATCAACTTCGTAGCTTCCTGCAACATTTTCTACACCATCTACATTCTTCAATGCGTCTATATCTGACTCTGTTAATCCTAATGTTGATAATATCTTTATATCAAATACTTGGCTATCTCTATAAAATTTATCAATAGTGTCTAACATATCAGGTGAAGCTGCTCTTAAGCCTGCAAAAAATCCTACTCCTAAAAATGCCATTACTAATATAGAAATAAATCTTTTATACGTATTTTTTATTTCTTTTATGCTATCTCTTAATAACGCTTTTTTCATCATATCACTCCTCTACCATTCAATTTCTTCTATTGGTTGTGGATTTTCATTTATTTCTATGCTTTCAGCTGTACCGTTCTTAAAATGAATTACTTTATCAGCCATTGGTGCTATTGCTGTATTATGTGTTATTATTAAAACAGTCATATTTTCTTTTCTTGCTGTATCTTGTAATAATTTTAATATTTGTTTTCCTGTTTTATAATCTAATGCTCCTGTTGGCTCATCGCATAATAAAAGTTTGGGATTTTTAGCTATTGCTCTTGCTATTGCAACTCTTTGTTGTTCTCCTCCTGATAATTGTGAAGGAAAATTATTCATTCTGTCTTTTAATCCAACTTTTTCTAATACTTCCACTGGATCTAAAGAATCTTTACAAATTTGAGTTGCTAATTCTACATTTTCTTTTGCAGTAAGATTTTGAACTAAATTATAAAATTGAAATACAAAACCTATATCATCTCTTCTATATTTTATAAGTTCTTTATTTTTTAATTTGGTTACTTCTTTTCCATCTATAGTTACAGAACCAGATGTTGCAGTATCCATTCCTCCTAATATATTTAGTGTTGTTGTTTTTCCTGCACCTGATGGTCCAACAATTACAACTAACTCTCCTTTTTCTATACTAAAATTTGTATTATTTAATGCTTTTATTTTTACTTCTCCCATTTTATATTCTTTACAAACATTTTTAAATTCTATGTAAGGCATCTTATTTCCTCCTTTTCAAGTGAAGTATATCATAATTTTGTGTTCTTTTGATGTCCATTTTTATTTTTTTGTTGACTTTTTTTTGCAGTTTTGATATTATATTGTCAGAATGTTTAGTTGTTAAATTTGTACAGTTTATAGGAGGTATATACAAATGTCAAAAGTCTTGAAATTTATGGTAATTTTATCAATAGCACTAATTATAATATCAAGTTGTTCTTATGTTTTTGCAGCTGTCGATATGAATTTAGGTAATACTAATACTTCTAGCAATTCTAGTAGCTCTACATTATCATCAACTGTTACTACTTCTGACTTTGATTTAGAATTAACAAATATTTTATGTATTTGTTTAATTGTTGTTGGAGTATTATTAATTTTATTAGGAATTGCTATTTTAATTAGATTAAAAAGATAGATAAAAACACTTCACTATATGTGAAGTGCTTTTTTATTTGCAAAATCTATGTTTTCCAATAGTTACAGTCATTGGTCTTGACCAAATCCATTTATTAGTTGCAGTGCTTGGATTAAAATAATAAATTGCTCCATATGATGGATCCCATCCATTTAATGCATCTTGTGCTGCTTTTTTTGATGTACTATCTGGATTCAAATTTATTTGACCATCTGATACTGCATCAAAAGCTCCACTTTGATAAATTACCCCTGCAATTGTATTTGGAAATTTGCTACTTTTTACTCTGTTCATTATAACTGCTCCAACTGCAACTTGTCCTGTATATGGTTCTCCTCTTGCTTCTCCATAAATTGCTCTGGCTAGTAAATTTACATTTGATGAATTATTAGTAGAGCTTCCGCTAGAAGATGAACTGCTAGTTATTCCCATTGCAGCAAGCGTTTTTGTTCCTGCAATTCCATCAACAGTTAAACCATTTTTCTGTTGAAACTTTTTTACTGCAGACACAGTTAAACTTCCATATATTCCGTCAACTCCGCCAGTATAATATCCCCATCTTTTTAATTTTTCTTGTATCGTTCTAACTTCGCTTCCTCTAGAACCATATTTGGATAATGCTAATACTTCATTATTTTGCATAGCTAATACTGTTATAAATGTAACTACTAATAACATTATTGAAATAAAACCAATTATTTTTCTTTTCATCTTATCCACCCTTTGCATAAAATTTATATTATTTTATACAATTTAGGATTTTTTATACAATAAAAGTTACAACTTGCTTATTGCTTCTCTTGCCATTTCATCACATCTATTGTTAAATTCATTATCAGCATGTCCTTTTACTTTTATGAATTCTACTTTATGTTTTTTGGTTAATGCATATAATTCTTGCCAAAGTTCTTTGTTTTTTACTGCTGAACCATTTGAAGTTTTCCAACCATTTTTCATCCAATTATATATCCAACCTTGTTTAAAAGCATTTACTGTATATGCACTATCACTATAAACTTGTACGTCACTTCCTACCTTTAAGCATTTTAAAGCTTCAACAACAGCTGTAATTTCCATTATATTATTAGTTGTCTGTTTGCATCCTCCAGAAATTTCTTTTTTTGCATCTTTATACATTAAAATTGCTCCCCAACCTCCTGGACCAGGATTCCCAGAACAAGCACCATCTGTATATATAATAATTTTATCTTCCATATTGAAATTTTCCTTTCATATTTTATTATAAGTATTTGCTTTTTTTATGTTTTGTGATAAGATTATATCATAAATTATGAATTTTTCAATATGTTAGGAGGGTTTTAATGAGTAATGTTTTAGGCATAATTGCTGAATATAATCCATTTCACAATGGACACCTTTATCATTTAAATACAGCAAAATTGATTACAAATTCAGATTATTCTATTGCTGTCATGAGTGGAAATTTTACTCAAAGAGGTGATATTTCTATTGTCGACAAATGGTCTAAAGCTCAAATGGCTATTGAAAATGGCATTGACCTAGTTATAGAGCTTCCTACTGTTTATGCAATTTCTAGTGCAGAAAATTTTGCCTCTGGTGCAATTAAAATTCTTGATTCTCTAGGAATTGTAGACTTTGTTGCTTTTGGCAGTGAATGTAGTGACATTTCTATTTTACAACAAGTTACAGATGTTTTAGCTAACGAACCACCAGAATATAAAACTTTATTATCACATGAATTAGATAAAGGTGTATCATTTCCTAAGGCCAGAGAAAGAGCTTTAATGATGTATTTAAATGATGTTCGTAGATTTGCAAATGTTCTTTCTTCTTCCAACAACATTTTAGGTATTGAGTATTTAAAAGCTTTAAAAAGACAAAAAAGTATTATCCAGCCCATTACAATTAAACGTGAAGGAAACAATTATAATGATAATACAATACCTACTGATTCACAATTTGCTAGTGCTACTGCTCTTCGTAAGTTATGTGCTACTCATCATTCAGACATTTTGCAAAGTTTTATGCCAGAAGCCTCTTATAATATTTTAAATAATGCAATGGAAAATGGAAATATTGTTAAAGACATTTCAGATTTTGATGAAATAATTATTTATACATTAAGAAAAATGTCTACAAATGAAATTGCAAATTTACCAGATGTTTCTGAAGGTCTTGAATTTGCAATAAAATCCGCAGTTAACCAATGTAACACTGTTTCTGAATTATTATCAATTATAAATACTAAAAGATATACTCAAACTAGATTACAGCGTATTTTTTTATATGCTATTCTTGGCATTACAAAAAAAGATATGCAACTTTCTAAAGTCACAAAACCTTATGTAAGAATTTTAGGTTTTAATGATAAAGGACGTGAATTAATTAGTGAAATTTCTAAAAGAAATAAAAAATTAACTATGATATCTTCTGTAAAAAAATTTATGGATAGTAATCCAAATAAAAATTTGAAACAATTGCTTGAAAAGGACATTTGGGCTACTAATGTTTACACTTTAGGATATGAATATGATTCTATTGGTAATTTAGATTATACGCATAAATTAATTACCTATTAAAACAATATAAAAAGGACCGCTTGGCGATCCTTTTTACTTTTGACTTCAATACTAGCTAGTTCCAGTAAACTATTTCAACATTAGTTGACCTTGAAATTTCACTTAAGTCTAAATAATATGTTGTTGATGTTGCTTTTTTTACATATCCGGCCTTCATTGCTGCCTTTAAACTTGTGTAACTATCTGTTCCAACTGTTAATGAAAATTCTTTTTCTTCATTAATTGTTCCAAGTTCAACTCTTCTTGCTTTAGATTCTTCTGTTGTTATTGCTCTATTTTTTTCATTATCTGATGAAGAATCTATAGATGTATTTAAGAAGCCTGTTAAGTCGCTTTCTGTTATTTCTCCTGTTTTACTTCCAGTTGCATAACTATATGCACCTGGTGCTATTTTTCCATTGTCTGTAATTAACTTATATAGTGCTTTTTGCTGACTATTATTGTTGTTGCATGCATTTACATTTTTTTCAGTTGGATCTAACATTGCTACTGCTTCATTTCCTTTTAATCCAATTCCTATTGTAAATACTTTAGCTGTTTTATCAGTATTTTTTGGATAATATTTATTTGTTATTTGATCTTTATAATATTTTGCTGTTCTTAATGTCCAATAATAGTAATTCTCGTTTGTTTCATTTGTATATCCGTATCCATTAACCTTTCCTGTTGCAGTTGCATTGTCATAATAATATGTTGGTTTACCATCTGTAACTAAGATTAATAATGGTGTACGAGTTATAGTTTTTGTTGTTCCGTCTTTTAAGGTAACTGTTGCTGTTGTTGTATTCTGATTACTTGTAAGCATTTCTGCACCTAATTTTATACCTGATTGTGTATTAGTTCCTCCTGTTACTTGTCTTGATAATTTATTTCCAACATTAGATTTTATTGTTTGGCTACTGCTATACATCAAACCACCTGCTGAATATTCTCTTGTTAAATAATCTATATTTTGAGCATAGTTTCCTAATGGTATAATTGTTGATGCATCTCCACTAAATCCAACTACACCTACTCTACTGTCTTTATTTTTACTCATTATAGTTTTGATAGAACTATTTACAGCATTTACCATAGCTTTAGCTCTACTATTTTCTACTGCCGTTTCATTTTTTCCTTTTAAAGGATATGTCATACTTCCAGAAGTATCTAGTACAAATACTACATCCATTGGTGTTGAAACAGTATCTGTTGAAGATGTAATACTTTTTACTGTTATGCTTCCTCTTTGGCCAATTTCAATATCTTCTAATTTTATTGTTGAGTCTGAGCTTACTTTATCTGTAA
>ENA-OROK01000829-OROK01000829.1-human-gut-metagenome-genome-assembly--contig:-NODE-829-length-33938-cov-6.640174_pt1 | contig 33938 bp, 36 predicted proteins | sample MGYA00242127_ERZ509046 | MGnify/ENA primary metagenome ERZ509046 (study PRJEB26280, sample SAMEA2338728) | human gut metagenome | biome: human gut; feature: human-associated habitat; material: faeces... | reverse complement strand
CGCCGAACAGGCCGATCTTGCCGCCCTTGGGATACGGCTCCAGCAGGTCGATGACCTTGATGCCGGTCTCCAGAATCTCCACGGCGGGGCTTTGATCCTCAAAGGAGGGCGGGTCCCGGTAAATGCTCTTGCGGGGCGTTTCTGCCGGGAGCGGCTCTCCGCCGTCGATGGGCTGGCCCAGCACGTTGAACATCCGGCCCAGCGTCTGCTCCCCTACCGGGACCTCGATGGTCTTGCCGGGGGCGGTCACCTTCATGCCCCGGGCCAGACCCTCGCTGCCCGCCAGCATGATGCAGCGGACGACCCGCTCGCTCATGTGCTGGGCTACCTCCATCACGCGGGACTGACCGTTCAGCTCCACGGACAGCGCTTCCTTGATCTTAGGCAGATGTCCGGCTTCAAACTCCACATCCACCACAGGGCCGGATACCTGCGTGATCGTTCCGATTTTCATACTGTTATCCCTCGCTTCCAAAGGTTCCCCGCTGTGCCGCCGCGCCTGCGGAAATTTCTGTGATCTCCTGAGTGATAGCCGCCTGCCGCACGCGGTTGTATTGCAGCCGCAAGGCGCTCAACAGCTCCTCTGCGTTCTGGTTGGCGGCGTCCATAGCGGTCATGCGGGCGTTCTGCTCGCTGCAGAAGCTGTCCAGCAGGGCACTGTACAGGAAACCGGAGACATAGCTTGGGATCATGCTGTTCAGCACTGCCCCCACGGACGGATAGAATTCAAAGGGTTCCTGCACGGCCTTTTCCTTGGCGGGCGGCGCGAACTGCGTCCGGTGGAAAGGCAGCAGCCGGGTGGACTTGGCCTCAGAGAGCAGACTGCTCTCCATATCGGTGTAGACCACGAAGATCTCCTTCAGCGTTCCCGCCAGAAAACCGTCCAACAGCAGAGCGCTGATCTCCCGCGCCCGGTCCAGCGTGGGATTCTGGGCGGTGTAGAGAAAGCTGTGCTCAATGGGGATCCTGTGCTGGTCAAAGTACCGGCGGCCATACTCCCCCACTACATACAGCTTGGTGTCCGGATGCTGGGCAAGGAGCTTTTCAGCCTCCTTGATGACGTTCTGGTTGTAGGCCCCTGCAAGGCCCTTATCCGCTGTGATGACCAGACACCCATAAGTGCCCTCCAGCGGCGTGTTATTGTCCGGCGGGTAGAAATAAGGACTGTCCACATCCCCTGCCGTGCGGAAGACCCGCTTGATCTCGCCCCGCAGCGCGTCAAAATACGGCCGGGTGTTGGCCAGATCGTTCCGTGCCTTCCGCAGCTTGGTGGAGGCGATGAGGTACATGGCGTTGGTGATCTTCCGGGTCTGCTGTACGCTTTCGATCCGGTTTTTGATCTCACGGGTATTGGCCATCTCACTCACCGCTCTTTTCCGCGGCTTCCGTCTGGAACCGCGTCAGAAATTCTCTGGACAGCTTCAGAATCGTCTCCCGGTCCTCATCACTTAACTGACCGCTCTCATCGATCCGGCGGCACAGGGCCTGGTCCTGGGTCTCGATATAGGTCAGGAGCCCGGTGCGAAAATCGTCCATCCGCGCAAGGGGCACCGTCTGCATCACATGATCCAGCGCCGCCACCAGCAAAATCACCTGCTGGTGCTGCTGGTAGGGGTGGTTCTGGGGCTGGCGCAGCAGACGCATCAGGCCCTGTCCGTAAATCAGCTGCCGCTTGGTGGTCTCGTCCAGATCGCTGGAAAACTGGGTAAAGACCTCCATTTCCCGGTACTGGGCCAGATCCAGACGCAGGGCGCCTGCCGCCTTTTTCATGGCCTTCGTCTGAGCGTCGCCGCCCACACGGGACACCGACAATCCCACGTTGACTGCGGGCCGCTGGCCGGAGAAGAACAGACTGCTCTCCAGAAAGATCTGGCCGTCGGTAATGGAAATGATATTGGTGGGGATGTAGGCGGACACGTCGCCGGCCTGCGTCTCCACGATAGGCAGCGCCGTCATGCTGCCGCCGCCCAATTCCTCCGAGAGGTGGGCAGAACGCTCCAGCAGACGGGAGTGCAGATAGAACACATCGCCGGGGTAGGCCTCCCGTCCGGGGGACCGCTCCAGCAGCAGGCTCAGCGTCCGGTAGGCCACGGCGTGCTTGGAGAGATCGTCATAGACGATCAGAACGTCCCGGCCCTTCCGCATGAAGTACTCACCCAGTGCTGTTCCGGCATAGGGAGCAATGTACTGTAAGGACGCCGACGCACTGGCGGGCGCGTTCACCACGATGGTATAGTCCATAGCGCCCTTGTGCTTCAGATTCTCTACCAGTTGGGCAACGGAACTGGATTTCTGCCCGATGGCAACATAGATGCACACAACGCCCTTCCCTTTCTGGTTCAGAACGGTGTCCAGGGCGATGGCGGTCTTGCCGGTCTGCCGGTCGCCGATGATCAGCTCCCGCTGTCCCCGTCCGATGGGGAACATGGAGTCGATGGCGAGCAGGCCCGTCTCCATAGGAGCGTTTACCGGCTGGCGGTCAATGATGCCGGGGGCCGGGGACTCAATGGGCAGATAGCCCTCTGACGGAATGTCGCCCTGCCCGTCAATGGGCATACCCAGCGCGTCCACCACCCGGCCCAGAAAGCCGTCCCCCACCGGGATACCGGCGGTCTTACCTGTGCGGCGGACGATGCTGCCGGATTCAATGGCCTCACTGCCGCCGAACAGGATGCAGCCTACACGGTCCGGCCGCAGATCCTGCACCATGCCCTTCACGCCGGAGGAAAATTGCAGAATTTCGCCGTAGGCCGCGTGCTCCAGTCCGCTGACGGTGGCGATCTCGTCACCCACCGTCAGAACGCTGCCCACCTCCTCCGGCGCGGCATCCGGCTGCCAGTTGCGGACGGCCTCCCGCATCAGCGGGATGACGGACTCATCGGCGGGGTTCAGCTGCTCCAGCCGTTCCCGGAACTGCCCCCAGACTCCAGTCATACAGGTCGGCGCCCACTTCCATCCGAAAGCCCTTTTCCAGCGCGGGGTCCTGTTCCCAACGGAGGGGAACCTCCTGTCCGTACTGCTTTTTCAAAAAGGCCGCAAAACGGTTCCGCTGTGCCTCACTGGGGGCGTCCGCGCTGCGCAGGACCGCTTCCAGTACCGTTTCACGCATGGGACTCCCCCCTCTCCGCCGCGTCCAAAAACTGATCGAACGCATCGCCGTCGGATTGCAGCACCAGCTTTTCCGTGGCTGTCACTGCCAGATCCTTCAGCTCCTTCTGCGCGTCGGACAGCAGCTTGTCATGCTCCCGCTGGGCAGCGGCATGGGCGTCCGCCAGAATTTGCTCCGCCTGTGCCCGTGCGTCGGACAACTGCCGCTGCATGGCGGCGTCCGCCGACTTCTGGGCGGCGGCGAGCTTTGCCGCAGCGTCGGCGTCGGCATTTTTCAACTGCTGACGGACCTCTGCCGCCGTTTTCTCCGCGTCTGCCAGCGTCTTTGCCGCTTTCGCGTCCTGCTCCTGATAGTATTGCTGCCGCTTCTCCATAAACGTCTTGACGGGCTTGTAGAGCAGCAGATACAGCCCGCCTGCCAGAATCACAAAATTCAGCAGGTGCAGCAAAATTTGCTGCCAATCAATATTCAACGGGATATTCACGGTTTCCCACCTGCCTTACTTATAGGACGAAGATGATCAGAATGACGACCAGCAGCGCATAAATGATAGCGGTTTCGATAAAGACCAGTCCCAGCATCAGCGTGGTACGGATCTTGCCCTCCGCCTCCGGCTGACGGGCGATCCCCTCCGCAGACTTGCTGACGGCAACGCCCATGGCCACAGCGCCGCCTGCGGCGGCAAGGCCGATGGCAATACCCGCGGCGATGGACTTGGACCCCGTAGCGTCGCTCTGGGTCTGGGCGGTTTCCGCCGCAGCGGGTGCGGCAGCGGCATCCGTGGAAGAAGCGGCCAGTGCGGGGACTGTCAGGGACAGCACCACCAGCAGGAGCAGGAACAGCGCGGGGACCTTTTTCTTAAGCAGTTTCATATTGATTACCTCCAAAATGATTCAATCCGTAAATGATTGGGACGGTCATGCCCGCCCGGCCGCCGGTTCGGGACGCTCCGACACCTCGCCGTAGAACAACGCGGTGAGCATGGTCAGAACATAGGCCTGGATCAACGCGTGAAGCAGGGTGAACAGAACGCCCACCAGCACCGGCAGTACGTAACTCAGCTGCACATAGTAATAGACCAGCTCCGTTACCAGCAGGCCGCTGAGCAGCGCGCCGAACAGACGGAAGCTCATGGAAATAGGCAGCGAGAATTCCTTCAATGTGCTGCCCACGCCCTTCAGACCGTTGCCCGCGATCCCGCCGGAGAGGATCACAAGATAGGATAAGCAGCCAAGGGCGATGGCGCCGTTTACGTCCGACAGCGGCGCGGGAAGGGTCACGGAGCGGCCCGTGGTGGTGACGGCCTGCAAGCCAAGAAGCTCAAACAGCGTCCCCACGAAGATATACGCGCCCGCGCCGAAGATGTAGGCCCCCAGAAATCCGTTTCGCTGAGGACTGCTGGTTCTGGCCATGCCGTCAAACAGGCTTACGGCCTGCTCCAGCAGCAGTTGGAACCGCCCCGGCACCAGCTTGAATTTCGGGATGACAAACACGCGGATACACGCCGCCGCTATCAGCAGGATAGCGGATACCGTCATGGCGGAGATCAGTCCCGGATTGACGTTTTTCCAGCCGAACAGGCTGATCTGATTTTCCTCATGCAGAACCGCGTCCCGCATGGCGGTCTGAATGGTCTCCGCTTTTCCCGGCGGCGCCGTCAACAGACTGCCCGCAAACAGGACCGCGATGAGCAGGACCCATAGGATCATAAATTTCTTTTTGCTTTTCATGCTGATAGCCGGTCTCCTTTCCACACCGGAATACAGGCGCTGCGGTCTGCCCTGACCGCGTCCCATTTTTCAGCGTGACCGTTAAAGGTCTTGTCTTCTAAGAACGCCCGTATTATACTGTTCTAACAGAAAGATGTAAAAAGTATATTTGATATGTTGGACATATCTGAATGATATGGCACGGAGGCGAAAAAAGTGGCTATTCCCTACGATTATTACCGCATTTTTTACTATGTTGCCCAACACAAGAGCTTTACCAAGGCCGCCGAAGCTTTGGGCAATAACCAGCCCAACATTACCCGCTGCATGAACAACCTGGAGCAGGATCTGGGCTGCAAGCTGTTTGTCCGCACCAACCACGGCGTCTCCCTGACCCCGGAAGGCCAACGGCTTTACAGCCGTGCTGCTGTGGCCTTTGAACAGCTGCGCCTTGGCGAAAGCGAACTCCGGTCAGATTGCAGCCTGCGGACCGGCAGCATTTCCATTGCCGCCAGCGAAGCCGCGCTTCATCTGACCCTTCTGAACCGCCTTGACGCGTTTCACCGGCGGAATCCGGGGATCCACCTGCGGATCACCAACGATTCCACCCCCCGCGCCATGGAAGGGCTGCTGCGGGGACAGGTGGACTGCGCGGCGATCACCACGCCCTGTCCGGTGAGAAAGTCCCTGCAGGAAACGGCGCTGGTTTCCTTCCGGGAGATTCTGATCTGCGGTTCGGATTTTCATGATCTGACCGCAGAAACGCGGAGCCTGCGGGATCTGGAAAACATCCCCTTTGTGTGCATGAGCAGAGGGACCAGTACATATACCTTTTATCAGCAGCTGTTTTTAAAGCATAATCTGGCTTTTCATGTGGAAATGGAAGCCGGCACCATGGATCAGGTCCTCGCGATGGTGCAGAGCAATCTGGGCGTCGGTTTCTATCCGGAGTCCATGGCTGCTTCCGCCCTTGCCGCCGGGACGGTGTTCCGGATCCGCCTTGCGGAGCCGATCCCGGAACGGTTCGTTAACCTGATCGAGGATACATCCCGCCCTCAAAGTGTTGCCATGAAAGCCTTTAAGAAAATGCTGCTGGCCCCGGAGGAAGAGTAAAATACCGGAGAGGAAATGATTTCCTCTCCGGTGTTTTTTTGGGATGATTTTGCGTCTGCCGGTATGGGGCTTTTGCGCCGTCAGCCGCCCAGCGCCTGCTTCAGATCGGCGATGATGTCATCCGGGTCCTCCAGACCGACGGACATCCGGATCATGCCGTCGGTAATGCCGGCGGCCTCCCGGATCTCCTTGGGGATCATGGTATGGGTCATGGCGGCAGCCTGCTCCACCAGCGTTTCCGTATCGCCCAGAGAGACGGCCAGCGTGCAGAGCTTCAGGCTGTTGATGAACTTCTTACCGGCCTCCAGACCGCCGGCCACGTCAAAGGAGATCATGCCGCCTCCGCCCTTCATCTGCTTCTTGGCGATGGCGTACTGGGGATTGGATTCCAGGAAGGGATAGCGGACCGTTTCGATCTTCGGATTGGCCTCCAGCCACTTGGCGATCTTCAGAGCGCTTTCATTGTACTGCTTCATGCGGACGCCCAACGTCTTGAGGCCGCGGCACACCAGAAATGCGGTGAAGGGCGCCATGACGGAGCCGAAGTGCATGAGGGTACCCAGACGGCACTCCCGCAGGAGCTGCTCATCGTTGGAGATCACCGCGCCGCCCAGCAGATCGCCGTGGCCGCCGATGTACTTAGTGAGGCTGTGGATGACTGCATCCACGCCCAGATCCAGCGGGGTGGTGTTGTAGGGCGTGGCAAAGGTGTTGTCGATAAAGACCTTGATGCCGTGCTTATGGGCGATCTCCACCACGGCGGCAATATCCACCAGCACCATGGTGGGGTTGGCGGGAGACTCCACATAGATCAGCTTGGTGTTGGGCTTGATCAGGCCCTCCAGCTGGCTGAGATCGGCGGCGTCAAAGGTATCGTGGGCGATCCCGAAGCGAGGCAGCCAGTCGCTGGTCACGTCCTCCGTGCCGGAATACTTGGCCTTGGTGAAAATAGCGTGGTCGCCGCTTTTCAGCAGCGCAAAAATCGCACCGGAAACAGCGCCCATGCCGGACGCATAGGCCACGGCCCCCTTGCCGTGCTCCAGCGCCGCCAGCTTCTGTTCCAGATAATCCACAGAGGGATTGGTGATCCGGCTGTATGCAAAGCTCTCGGCGTAGTCATCGCAGGCCTTCACCGCATCGTCCGTGGAATCAAAATAGAATGTGGACGTCTGATAAATGGGCGGGATCAGGGCACCGTACATATCCCGCGGCTCGCCGGCGTGGACTTCTACCGTGTTGAATTTCAGATCTTCATGCTTCAAATCAGGGTGCTTCAAAACTAACTGGCTCATTCAAAATACCTCCCGTCGGTTGTGTGACTGCGCAATATATCCTACTGACTTACTCGGTCGTATTGAGCATAGCACAAACACCCATGGAAACGGAAATATCCGAATGTTATCGCTGGCAATAACATTCGGATATTCTTGTTCAGGCTTCGGGAAGGTCCCGTCCGTATTTTTGCAGAAGCTGGATAAAGCGTTCCGCGGGCTGCGACAGCGTATGGGCCTTCTGGCAGACCCAGCCGATGGTGATGGGATCGTCAAAGCCCTTGATGGGACGCTTGATCACCCCCTGCGCCCCATTGCTTTCGGAGATGAAGCCGGTACCCAGATCATAGCCCTGACACTGCTGCATGACCATCAGGCTTTGATAGAGTCCGTTGACAATGGTGACCTTCTGGGGATAAAAGTCCGGCACCAGCATCTCCTCCTGCAAAACGGAGGGTGCGTCGGAGTCCAGCTCGTACATGATGCAGGGATACGGGTGCAGCTCCTCGATCGTCAGGACTTCCTTGGAGGCCAAAGGATGGGACTTATGGATAAACACATAGGGCTTGCTGTCAAAAAGCGGGTGAAATTCCAGGTTGTTGTCGCCAAAGACACGGTTCATGTGCTTTCGGCTGCGGCTGCTGATGAACAATACGCCCAGCTCCGTGGTTTTGTCCACGACCTGCTGGATGACCTCCGGGCCCTGCCCTACCAGAAATTTATAGGTATAGGATTCCTTTTGATAGGTATTCTGATAGGCCATCATTGCATCGATGGCGAAGCAGTAATGCTGACTGCTGACGCTGAGGGTCTCGTGGGTCTTGCTCAGATCCTGTGAAAAGTGCTGGGAAATATGCTCGGCATCCGTCAAAAGCCGCTCTCCCATGTTCAGAAGCTCCCGGCCCTCGGCGGTCAGGGTGATCCCGGCGGCAGAGCGGACAAAAATCGTGATCCCCAGCTCCTCCTCCAGCGCACAGACCATTTTGCTGATGCCGGGCTGGGAGACGTACAGGACCTGAGCGGCTTTGCTAAAGGAGCCGCATTTTGCCACCGTGGAAATATACTTCAACTGGAGCAGTGTCATACCAAGTGCCGCCTTTCCTCATTTTTCGATGGATCTCTCGTATTATAGCACAAGAGATTCAAAATGCGCAACTAAAATCATACCAAAAAGGTTTACTTTAATAAAAATAAACTTTTTTGCGGCACAAAACAGCATTTTTTTGAAAAACGCACGATTATGGGGCGATATACACAAAAGTAATTGCAGTTTATAACATTGGTTTATTGGACAAATCCGACCTTTGCGGCTATCATAGAAAACAGCAAGCGGTTCTCAGTTTTTCGGTGTGCAAAATAGAGAAATAGGGAGGAACTTACTTTATGCAAGAGAAAAAAATCAAATTTACCGACGTATTGTTCGTCGGTCTGGCGTTCTTCGCCTCCTACTTCGGCGCGGGCAACCTGATCTTCCCGCCGATGCTGGGCCTGCAAAGCGGCAGCAACTGGCTCAGCGGCATGATCGGTATGCTGGCCTCCGGCGTGGGCCTGCCCATTCTGGCCATCATCGTGCTGGGTATGTGCGGCTCTGTCCAGAAAATCTCCGACCATGTGAACAAGAAGTTCTACACCGTCATGATCGGCGCCATCATGATCCTCTGCTGCTGCGTGTCCATCCCCAGAACCGCAGCCGTCGGCATTGAGATGGGCCTTCAGGGCATCTGGTCCGGCGCGCCCTATCTGGTTTTCGTCATTCTCTACTTCGTGATCGCGTTCCTGTTCGCCAAGGATCGCGGCACCGCACTGGATAAGGTCGGCAAGATCCTGACCCCCATTATGACCATCATCCTGTTCATTCTGGTAGTCAAGGGCGCTGTCAGCCCCATCGGTACTCCCGGCGCCGCCTCCGTGGATAACGCCTTTGTCAACAGCTTCCTGGGCGGTTACAGCACCGGCGACGTTCTGGTGTCCTTTCTGGCTGCCGGCGTGTTCTTTGACAGCATCAAGCGCAAGGGCTACGAGGGTGAAGCCTTCCGCAAGGCCCATGTCCGGGCCTGCCTGATCGCCGCCGTCTGCCTGGCTGTCGTCTATGGCGGCCTGCTGTATATGGGCGCCTGCGTCAGCACCGAGTACACGCCCGACAGCATCAGCAACGCCAACCTCCTGCTGGCGATCATCCGCTCCAGCGGCGGCCAGATCGCGATTTACGGCCTGTGCCTGTCCGTGGTGCTGGCCTGCCTCACCACCGCCATCAGCCAGATCACCGCAGTGGCAGACTTCTATGAGACCGCCACCCACGGCAAGCTCTCCTATAAGGTTCTGGTCATGATCGTCCCTATCGTCACCACCATCGTTGCCAGCTTCGGTCTGGATACCATCGTGAGCCTGACCTCCCCCTGGTTCTCCTTCTTCTATCCCATCACGCTGGTGATGACCATTCTGGGCATCTTTGAGAAGAAGATCCCCAATGACGGCGCGTTCAAGGGCGCTGTGTACTTCACGGTGATCTACGCCGTTCTGGATCTGCCCCACGAGTATGGCTTCGGCTTCCTGGACCCCGTTCTGAATCACATCCCTCTCTATGGTCTGGGCTTCGGCTGGATCGTTCCCGCCATCGTGGGCTTCATCGTGGGTCTCATTGCCTGGAAGGGCAAGGGCCGCACGGAGACCTGAGCAAACTGTTTCTGAGCTTTATACCGTATTGGAATGGAACGCGCAAAGCGCGTAAGGAGGAATTTCTATGTCCATTGAAAAAGGCGACGCGACCAAATATGTCCATACCGGCAACGGCGAGCTGTGCTATGAGCTGAACAAGGCTCTGACTGTGCCGGAGACCTTCCCCATCTACCTGTCCTCTGCCTACATCTTCGACTCCATTGATCCCATCGACAAGATCTGCGACGAGGGCGCTCCCGGCTATGCTTACTTCCGGCTGGGCAATCCCAACGCCGACGCCACCTCTCAGATCTTGGCCGCCGGTGACGGGGCCGAAAAGGGTCTGGTGTTCTCTTCCGGCATGGCAGCCATTACGACCTCCATTCTGGCAACGGTGAAGCCCGGCGATCACATCGTGGCCTCCCCCATCATCTACGGCGAGGCGTTCTACTACCTGAAGTATGAGCTGAAGCGCTGGGGCGTGGAGACCACCTTCATCGACTTCAACACGCAGGATGTGGCGGACTATATCCGTCCCAACACCAAGCTGGTATACGGCGAGACCATCGCTAACCCCCTGATGAGCGTACCGGACATCCAGCATCTGGCGGACGTGGCTCACGCCAACGGCGCCAAGCTGTTTATCGACAACACCTTTGCCACTTCGATCATTGCCAAGCCCATCAAGTACGGCGCGGATCTGGTGATTTACAGCGCCACCAAGTATCTGGGCGGTCACGATGATCTGGTAGGCGGCGCGGTGGTCGGCTCCGAGGAGATCATCAAGTCTCTGAGCTTCTACCTGGGTCTCTACGGTGCGAATCTGGGCGCCACGGAATCCTGGCTGCTGGCCCGGAGCCTGCGGACGCTGCCCCTGCGGGTAAAGAAGATGGCTGAAAACGGTCTGGCACTGGCCAAGTTCTTCGAGAGCCATCCCAAGGTGGAAAAGGTCTACTACCCCGGTCTGGAATCCTCCCCCAGCAAGGCGCTGGCCGATAAGCAGTTCGAGGGCAACGGCTACGGCGGTATGCTCTGCGTAAACTTCAAGGGCGGTCAGAAGGAGATCGACAAGCTCATCAGCAACTTGCAGCTAGTACGCTTCGTACCCACTCTGGCCGGTGTCGGCACCACGCTGACCTATCCACCCAGAGCGTCTCACCGGGATCTCAGCCCCGACGAGCTGGCGGCCATCGGCATCACCATGGGCCAGATCCGGCTTTCTTCCGGTCTGGAGGATACCGACGATCTGCTGAACGACTTCGATCAGGCATTGGCAAAGATGTGATCCAGCGAAAGCAACACCGCAATTTTTCAAAAGAGGGACCGTTTCAAAACGGTCCCTCTCAGCGTGTCGAAAAAGTCTTTTCTCCCCGCTGAGCAAGTTTTCAGAACTTTATAAAAGTTCTGAAAACTTAGGATTTCAATGGCGCAGGACACCCTTCTTGGGTTTCCCGCGCACACCCTTCCTTACCGTCGCGGAGCATTTACCACTTTATCGACAGTATCAAGAGGGACCGTTTCAAAACGGTCCCTCTTTTACACGTCGTCAGATCGGATATTTGGCGACAGCATGAAATTCATGGTGCCGATACAGGAGAATCAGCAGCGGTAAACGCCGCAAAATATGCTGTAATTTCCAATAATAAGTGACATGGTAAACTGCTTTACACAGACTGAAATAAGCGGAGGTGCGATGCAATGACCTTTTGGGAGCGCGCATGCATAGAAAAACCGACTGCGGCGTTTATTTACGGCAATGTCCCGGTGGGGATCACCCAAATGCCGTCCGGAGTAGGAGCCTCGACCCATAGGGTCTTGCCCCCCAGTTTGATTTGAACGGAACCCTGCTCCATCAGCCGCTTTCGAGCGACGCCGTTTGACGGCAGGCCATGTCTCCGCTGATACTGTGTGGTGGAAACCAGACTGCGGATGGTTCGGGGAGACAGCTCCGGCAGCGGAACCGGCTGCCAGAGAAACCTCGAGAACTGCGTCCGATACGTGTAAAGCATGTATCCTTCACTGGTAAGCAGACGGCGCATTTCAGCATCGTGACGCTGCCCTTCCCCCTTTGTTCGCTTCGCAGCTTCGTGACGCGCTTTTTCTGCGGAGAGCGCTTTGCGGGAGCGTCCATCGGCCAGATAGTCGGCCAGATCTACGGTTCGGCATTTGACGGCGGCAGACGCCCGCTCCCGCCAGAAGCGGCCAAGATCCGCGTCGGAGAGGAAGTAGTGCCCGTGGATCAGGTGAGACTGTTCCTCCGGGGTGAGACGGTCCGCGAACTGCTGAACAATATAGGACATGAAGAAGTGATTGACGTGAATGTGGCGGATGTTTGGGACGAAAAAATCTTCGATCCACTGCCGCTCGCAGCAGAACATACGGCACAGATCCGCGATCGTGTAGCGGTATTCGGAGCGGATCAGCACAAGAATTTCTCTTGCCACCGCTTCTGCCGGGCGGTCCTCGGAGACTGGCTGGATGGTGTGGAGGAATGGAGTTGAAACGGACATGAGAGCACCTCCGATGGTGTGGTGGAATGCGTTTTTGTAAAAAATTTGCCCCGGAGGGGCAATTTATTTTGGTGTCGAAAGCTGTTTATTATAATCAGTATATACTGTTTATAAACTATTGTCCACATATTTTATTTGATTTTTCGGGCTTAACCAAATATGCAATAATTTCGCTGCCTATCGCATGTCTATCCATTTAAATATAAGGGTTGACATGGCATGGAACTTTACAGCTTGAACCACGCTTCATTGCGTAGACCCCGCTGCTCTGCGGCGAAAAAGGAATGGTTCGCTCCCCCTCCTTCTCCGTCAAACAAAATCCTGTAATCCGATCCGCGGACTGCTAACACATTTTCTGTATGGCCGTAAACATCCAGCGTAAAACTGGCAGTGACATGGCCCAGATTGATCTGCATTTTCTGCATCTCCTCTCATCGTTAACCGACTGCGGCAAGCACCATCTGCTGAATACGGCTCATGACGCCAATGTAGTAGGAAAGCTCTGAGGCCGTTAGCTCAGACTCATCTATGCTTTCCAGTGCCTCCATGGTCTCTGTGTATGGAAAACGCGGTCTCTATCGTAAGAGAGGATGAAAATTTCGCAAATACCGCAGCAGAGGCTTTGCGGTTTGGACATAACGCGCACATTCAAGATTTCCTTGGATGTGCGCGGCTTCTTTTACGCCGCGCTGGCCACCTGCGCCACGCAGTTCATATTGAAAACCCGTCTCAAAATAGGTTGATTTTTACCTACAATTTGCGTATAATAGGTGCTGCAAGGAGGTGTTCCCATGACCATTGATACGAACACAATCGTTTCCGTGACAGAGGCCAATCAGAATTTTTCCCGCGTGACGCGCATCGCTGAAACGAATGGACAGGCTGTGATTTTCAAAAATAACCGCCCCAAATATATGTTGGTTGATTTGGACAATTCGCCCTTGATCGACATGACGGATGACGAGAAGATCGACTTTGTGGCGGCAAGAATTTTAAAGAAATATAAGCCCGCGTTTATGGAGTTGGCAAAATGATCAAATTCTCAAAAGAGAAGGTCTTGCTGCTTCACAGGCTCATCGCGGAGGAGACTGGCGGGAGCATCGGCGTCAGGTATGAGACTCTGCTGGAGTCCGCGCTGGAGAACGTCTTTTCCGGCTTTGGCGGGCAGGAATTCTACCCTACTAGGGAGGAAAAGGGCGCTCGGCTGGGCTATGCGCTCATCTCTAACCACGCCTTCGTGGATGGCAACAAGCGCATCGGTATGTATGTGATGCTGACCTTTCTGGAGGTCAACGGTATTCGGTTGGACTGCGCCAACGACGAGGTTGTCGAGGTCGGTCTGGCTGTCGCCTCCGGCGCAATGGACTACGAGGCGCTGTTGGCGTGGGTGCGGGCGCACCGTGTCTGACCCAGTTTTGACCCAGAATGGAATTGGAGTGGGCAGGGCCGGACGGAAACAACGGAAAATCCGCCGAACGTGTGTAAAGACCCAGCAAGTGGACATCTACTACAAGTTCATCGGTCTTATCAACCAGAAGGCAGAGGGCGGCTACAAGGGGGAAGTTGTCAAAGTGAAAAGGACAGAGATAGAGAACCAGCCTGCTTAACGGAAGGGGGGTGTCGGCAGAAAGCCGACACCCCCCCTTTTTTAATTCACGCGAACGGCATACTTCATGCGATTTCCATACTGCGTCGACTTGATCAGTCCCAGCTTCTCAAATTTCAAGACAAAGCTGCGGATCGTCGCGTAGGCGGCGTCCCCAAAGTCCTTTTCCAACTGCTTGGTGGAAAACTCTGCGTCGCCGTAGGTCATATATTATCTTTGATAGCTTCGTTCAGCACACCATCCGCTGCTGAGGATCGGGAGCGGCAAGCTCAGGCGATGGCACTGCCTGAAACAACCGCAGAGAAATAAAGCAGCAATGCCCGGAGCGAGGCAACTCATTCCGGGCATCTTGAAATTTTTATGAATAAGTCTCGGAAAAACCGCAAACAATATTGTCAAGTAAAAATGAAATTTACTTGACATTGCGCGTGCTGCGGCATAAGATATAAACATCATCGGGACAGGAGGTGGAGCGAGTGACCGGTGCGCAAATCATCACGCAGACAATGGAGCAGTTCCCGGAAAGTGAATTGATCTTTGCCAGTAAGCTATATACCGAGCAACTTAGCGAAGCGGTCAGCGAGGAGGCGTATTATCAGACGCTTGGTCGGATGTGCAAAGCAGGTTCACTTTGCAGAATAGCAAAGGGAACGTATTATCGGCCTAAAACAAGTAAATATGGTATTGTTCCGCCGTCCCAAAAGGAGATCGTTGCGGCCTTCACAGAACCGGACAAAGGTACTGTTGTCGGATATTCCTTGTATAACAGTTTGAAACTCACCACGCAGGTTGCTAAAACTGTTGAGGTTTTCTCTTCCGAGATCGAGCAACGCACCAAGAACATCAGTAATGTTCTTCTGCAGTTCTGCAATTTGGTGTATACACCGGAAGTGAAGGGTATGATCCATATGCTTGAAGTGCTGCAAAATTTCGGTGAAATTCAGGACTTGAACTATCATCAATTCATTACGTTCTGCGAAAAGTTTGCGCAAGAATACGATGGCAAAGTTTTTGAACAAGTTCTCCAGAAAATGCGGTACCAGAAAAAAACGATTTCTTTCCTGCGGAATATTTTGAATCATTATGGTGTGGAGAACAACCTGAATAAATACCTCTCCACCTTATCCGAATATAAGCATCCCACTATGGAGGAGATTTATGAAACTGCATACGCATCCTGAAGAATTTCGTGAATTGATCACCGTTGTTGCCAATGAAACACACATTTCCGAGTCTGCCGTCGAGCGCGACTATTATATCGTCATGATGCTGAAATCGCTGGCCGACAGTCCTTATGCAGACCAGTGCGTTTTTAAGGGCGGCACCTCTCTCAGCAAGTGCTACCCAGGTTCCATTGACCGTTTTTCCGAGGACATCGACCTTACCTTCCTGGGAATGGAACTGTCGGATAAAGCCTGCGACAAAACGATCAAGAAAATCGAAACGATCATGGCGGCTGGCGCACAAACGGAGAAGATCGTGGAGGAACGCTCCAACCGCAGCAAGAGTATGTATGTTTGGTTCGGTAATCCTGAAAACCGTGTGAAGCTTGAAATTGGAAGTACTGTCCGTCCAGACCCGTATCAGAAAATGCCGGTGAAAACCTGCATTCAGGAGTTTCTGGAAAGCCGTGGGTTTACCGATGATATCGAACGGTTTGAACTGGAAACTGTGGAAATCAACACGCTGAATATTGAGCGAACCTTCATCGACAAAATCATGTCCGTAAAGCGCCACGCCATCTGCGGCACATTGAACCGTAAGGTGCGCCATATCTATGATGTGACCCGTCTGTACCAGATGCCGGAGATCCAGGCATTCCTGGCCGAAACAGACGAACTTAAACGGTTGGTGCGGTTGACGAAGGATACGGATTCTTACTATATCGGAAAACGCAATATTTCTGCCGAATATGATCCCACCGGCGCTTATGACTTTGATGGGTGGCAGAAATATTTTGACGCTGATATCCGAATAACCTACGAGACTCTGCACACCACGCTGCTCTATACAGACGAAAAACAGGACTTTGATGTTGCGGTAAACACTTTTAAGCAAATCAACGGGAGACTAACGGAAATCGGGGAATAACATCATCCATCCTTACCAACAACCAGCGGTCGCAGGTTCGAGTCCTGTCTCCGCAACCAGAAAAGTCCTGAAATCAGTAGATTTCAGGGCTTTTTCCGCACTTTTACGTCCACTAACTTGCTTGCCGTTTTTTCTGACCCAAACGCTGACCCCAACGGGAGCGGATAGCAGAAAGGTCTATACCGTACGGGATAGGATATTGCCCATTGTTTTTGCTGCTTCACGCTTGGCCGAGGTCGTGGCGTGGGTGTAAGTCCAGATGTATATCGGTAAGATGGACAGCACACAATGAAGTATGGGATAATCGCAGGCACGTCGCCTTTTAATGTCTTTATTTATTGACAATTATAGATGTATCGTCTATAATAACAAGCACAAAGATGATGTAGAGGTGGTGTGCAGAATGGGACGAAAGAGTGTTGCTGTGCTGCCGCAGACGCAGGCGATTTTAGAACAGCTGGGAGAACAGATCAAACTTGCCAGATTACGGCGGCATCTGTCTGCCGAATTGGTTGCAGAAAGAGCCGGTGTGAGCCGAGCCACAGTGTGGAATGTTGAAAAGGGAAACCCCTCTGTCGCGATTGGGATCTATGCCGCAGTCCTGCACGCACTGAACAATATGGATAAAGACCTCCTGCTCGTTGCAAAGGATGACGAGCTGGGGCGTAAACTCCAAGACCTTGAACTTACCACTCGCAAGAGAGCACCACGAAACGGAGGTGATTGACCGTGGCGTCAAACCAAAAAATAATTTATGTCTATGAGAGCTTCAAATCTACAACGCCAAACTTCCTGGGAACGCTCTTCGTGGAGAATGTCCGCGGCCGTGAAAGCTATTCCTTCGAGTATGATGCTGACTGGTTAAAAAGCAGCGCAAACTATATGTATCTCGACCCGGATCTTCAACTGTATGCCGGGCGACAGTATCCCACCGGTGCAAAAAATGTGTTCGGTCTTTTCGCTGACTCTTCCCCCGACCGTTGGGGTCGTCTGCTGATGACGCGCAGAGAAAGAATACTGGCGGAACAGGAAGGCCGGAAGCCTCGAAAGCTATTAGACAGTGACTTCCTGATGGGCGTCTACGACGAGACTCGGATGGGAGCGATCCGCTTCAAGCTGGACAAAGACGGGCCGTTCCTTTCGGATGATTCGGAAACCCCGACTCCTCCCTGGACCAGTCTGCGAACGCTGGAGGAAGCCTCCCGCCAATTCGAAAACGACGAGTCCGGTCTTGAGCAGAAATGGATCAATCAGCTCATTAAGCCCGGTTCCTCGCTGGGCGGCGCTCGTCCGAAGGCCACCGTTCTGGATACAAAGGGGAATCTATGGATCGCCAAGTTCCCGTCCAAGCACGACGATATCAATGTGGGCGCATGGGAAAAGGTCACCCATGACCTTGCAAGACTTTGTGGCTTGGATGTTCCTGAGTCCATGTTGATCGACTTCTCTAAGTACGGAAGCACCTTCCTTGTACGCAGGTTTGACCGGAATGGTGCTGCACGGATCCATTTCGCGTCCGCCATGACAATGCTTGGAAAAACGGATGGAGTATCGGCAGCGGACGGCTCCAGTTATCTTGAACTGGTGTCCTTTATCAAGGCCAACGGCGCTGCTCCCAAGAGAGATTTGACAGAGCTATGGAAGCGGATCGTGTTCAATATGGCTGTTTCCAATACGGATGACCACATGAGAAACCACGGCTTTATCCTCAAGGCAGATGGTTGGCACCTCTCTCCCCTGTACGATGTAAACCCCGTCCCGGAGGGTGACGAGCTGTCCCTCTGCGTAAACGAGGACGATGCGACGATCTCCCTCGACCTTGCGCTGGAAATCGCACCGTATTGTGAGATCAGCACCAAGGACGCAGCTGCTATGGCGGCGGATGTCCTGAAAACCGTCCGAGAAAACTGGAACCGCCTTGCAACAGAATGTGGATTGAGCCGGAGCGCACAGGAATATATGAGACCGGCCTTCTCGCTGGCTCTTGAAGAATAGAAGAAGAGGGGGAATATAAGGCTGTATCTATTTTGGTCACTCTTAAAAATCCCTCGACTTTTTTCTACCACGGGAAATTGTAAGCAAAAAATATGGCTGAAACAGCGCAAAGCCGCTTTAGCTCTCGATTTTTCCTATTTTCAGCATGTATCTAAATTGGTCACGCATGAAAACAATATGGACTGGCCAGATAATGGTGACTTCGCCCTCGACACGGATCTACGCCTGTGATCGACCTATGATGATGTGCGGTAGAGTTAATTGCACCATTTCGGCATAAATTCCTGACCTTAATTGCACCATTGCAGACGAAAAGCCAAGGCCGTGGTTGGCCTTGGCTTTTAACTGCGCTTTATTCGTTTAACAGCCTGTCCGCTTTCACGGCGCAGGCATAGCCGGCCGGAGCGACCTTCCGCAGACTCTTCAAGGCTTTCAGTTCATCTGAGATGAAGCCTGCTCCCAAGTAAGCGGCGGAGTCAATGTCCTTTTCAAAAGGAACATTTTTGAGCAGACAGGCGACCAGGTACATAACGACCGGAACCCGCTTGGACGCCTCTTCTGCGGAGAAGTTCTCTACGTAGATATGGCTGCGCACATCACGGAGGCCTTGCAGATAAGAGACATAATCCTCTTTGCTGACCTTGCCGCGGGAGGCAATACTCACCGCAGCGTTGTATGTATCTCTGAGCGCATCCCCGGGGCCGATGTCAAGACCACGATATGCGATCTCGTCCTGCACGAGGCTGTAGTAGGTTTCCCGCACCTCGGTAAAATCCTCTGCCACTTCGATCAGAGTCATCACATCGTAAAGCTGCTTGATGATCTCCATATCCTTGTTGCTGTTCAAGAGAATGCCGGTGGTGTGCGGTGCAAACGCTGTCAGCTTGTCACCCAGGATAGATTCCACGCTGGGGATCTGCACCGTCAGATCCTCTCCATCAGTGAGAATCAGCTCGTTTTTGATGGGTTTGGCGATGAGCCGCTTGTACTTCGCATCCTCGAACAGCACATCCAAAAGGATATAGATGCTACGCTCCATGACCGGCGACTCGTAGACGACCTTGAAGTGCCGCTTCTCTATGTTGTTTTTGCCCTTTCTGACCTGTTCCTCAACACTCACAAAGGGGAATATCTTGCCGGCCTCCTCGATAAAAGTATTCAGGTCGGTACCCGGCGCAACGATGATGTCGATGTCGGTGGACAAACGCATGGGACGCTCCAACATCAGCATCAGACAGGTGCCGCCCTTAAAGATGAACGGCATGCCGACTCTCGTGATGGCCTCCAACAGGCCAAAGGCGTACACGGAACGCTCCAGAAGCAAAGGGTCCCGATGGCTGGCACTTTGCAGATCGCGAATGTGCTCTTCGGTAAAATTCTCTTTCTTCAACATGGCCTTACTCCGTTCTTAACAGTGATTTGTCTATCTGCTCAAGCACCTTGGCCTTAGCGTTCCTTCTCCGCGCATAGCGGAAGAGTTGGCTTTCATCAATATAGAAATCTTTGAAAGCCTGCGTGAAAATTGTCTTGTATTCGCCCTGGTTCACACAGGAGCGAAGCAGTTTATCCGAAACAATGTCTACGAGCATCTTTTCCAAGTCAGTATGCCAGAACTCGTCGGTGCCTTTTGGTGCCTCCGTGATCAGTTTCTTGATAACGAGCATATCGTCCGCCCAATACTGGTGGTACATATCCGCATTGGGATTGAGCAGGATGTGTCCGGCATACTCTTCTTTCAGAGTGTCAAAGACATACTCTCCGAGGTCGCCTTCTACAAAGATGAACACGGCATTATGTGCAATCTGGTGATTCACAAACTCGTTGAGCTGGACAAGTTCAAAAATGCGGAAGTCCAGTTCCGGATAGGTCTCTCGGATCTTACCGGCGACCGAAGTTGCAAGGTCAGAATACTCGTGGGTGTACTTTCTCGAGGTCTTATCATTCACGCAATAATTGTTCCTTCCAACTCGGGCAATGGAACCGCTGTCCAAGAGCTTTTGCAGAACAAAGCGACAGGAAGACTCTGTGGCGTCCTTATTCTTTGCCCTGTAGACAAGGGCAAAATCGTCCCGCGTAAAATTGCCTGCGTTTGAAAGCGCAGTTAAAAACTCTGCCATGATGTAGCACTCCTTTCAGCGAGAACTGCAAATCGGCAAAAAGAATCCTAATTTGCCGTATTGCAGTTATATCATACTCATCAGCGCCTAAGTTGTCAACTGCAAATCGGCAAAAAATAAGAAATTTGCCGTTTTGCAGTATTCGCTTATGTTTAGTATATGCCAAATGATAGAGGTTGATACTGAGCCAAAAGGTTGTCCTGGCTTTATGTGGCAAGGGCGGGTATAGTGTTCACTTACCAACCGCCCAATGAAACAACAAAGAAACGAGGAATGGAAATGAAACAAATCACGAGAGAGTGGCTGGCGTTTCTGCGGGAGCAGTATCCTGTCGGTAGCCGCATCAGACTCAACAGTATTCAAGCCCGGATTCCGCATCCGTATATATCAAAACAGATATTGACCTTTTGCGCGAATGCTCTTTGAGCCTGTCGGAGGCTGGATTATGGGAGCTCTAAATTTTAGGAGCAGATTAGCTCCCTACATAATAGGCTTGATTGAGCAAAAACGAGCCTTGGGGTACAAGTACACAGCTCAAGTTAAAATACTGCAAAAGTTTGATATGCTGTGTGCTGAGAGATTTTCAGAGGATTCCACTGTAACGAAGGCTATGCTGGATGTATGGGCAGTTAAAGGTCCAGAAGAAGCGCCGGGTACTCTACGGCATCGAGTAACAGTGATAGCACATTTAGCGCAACACATAGCGTCCTTGGGGTTTTATGCATACATCTACCCAACAAACGAACTTCCAAAAGAGCCCAAATACAATCCATATATTTTCTCCGGGGATGAGCTTACAAGGTTTTTCCGTCAAGTAGATTGTTGCCATTTTTCTTCCGAGGTTCCTAATCGGCATATGGAAAGCAACGAGGATGAATTTAAAGACATCTCCGAACAGATTGAGCAGCTTAACCGCCGTATCGCCGCCATCCAGGACAGCTTAGCCAATGATATGTCCCGGCAAGAGCGTCTCGAGCAGATCCAGAAGGTGATCGAGCAGAGGGAACAGAATAGCGATCAATATGATGACTCCATCGTCCGGCAGATGATCGAGTGCATTAAAGTACACTCGGACGGTAAACTCACCATCATCTTCGGCGGTGGCTATGAAATCGAAGAATCCTTGAAATGATCCGAGAAAGGAGCTACAACATGGAGAACAAACTTCCTGTTACGCAATGCCAGTATTGCGGTTCTCGTGACATTGGTGAGGGCTGGCAGCATGGCGAGGCACTAGTCACCTTCCGCAAGCGTGGCCTGTCAGGAAATCGCCTTCGCTATCTCCTCTGCCGACAGTGCGGAGCCATCCTCTACCAATGTGTCGCTGAGCCCCAGAAGTATAAACAAGCAGATTGAACCAGCAGTTCAATGACAAACGCGTAAATCCACATTATTATGAAGTCAGTGAAACAACAAACGAAGGAGTTGATTGCTATATGAACATGAAAGACGCATTCCGGTTCCAGAACAAGCTACAGACCCTGATGGGTACTGCGCAGGACATTCTGAGCTCCTCTCGGAACATCACTAAGGTCGAGAACACCTATTTGCGCAAGAAGGTGATGCCCGAGGCCGAGGATGAAGTCACTGTCGACCAGCCCACCTCCGAATACAGCGAACAAATCACCTGCGTGGCTGAGTTCCTGCTCTATCTGATGACGGAGAAAGAGAAACTGGGCGCCGCCATCTACCAGGCAAAGGCCACTCTCGACCTGCAGGCTGGTCTCGACGGCGAGATTGGACTCAACAGCACACGTCAGGAACTGGCCGGTCTGTTCCGCCGCATGACCGAGGTGCGTAACTCCGAAACGCTGATCCCTAACGGTGGCACCGGCTTTCGCTTCAACAACGAAGGTAATCAGGTCTCCTACCGCTGCGACGTGAAGAAGGTGGTCACCATCAACTTCGACCGCAACAAGGTGCGCAAGATGTGTGCTGACCTGAGCAAGAAGTCCGACGAGATCTCCGGCCAGATCGATGCGGCAGTGGTCAATACCCAGGTGGCCTATGAAGCCCCCTTCGATGTGAACGACACCTTCTCGGATGTCTTCGAGGCCTTCGCAGTGAAACAGGCCACCGCCTGATTTGCTGTCTTAAAGGGGAACACAGCTATTGAGGGGGCGACGGAATAAGAGGGAGTGGCGACCGGTTCAGGTGCAGACGAACTATAGTGCTGCACACTTTAAGCAAGATGAAAGTCTTGGATTATAAATACTTAAGACACGCAGTCTTTAACTGCTCCATATACGGATATTGAGAGGATAAAACCCTCTTGAGACCGAAGAGGTCAAGCTCCGTATCAAGCAGCGATCACCGCACTGCAGTCTTTCGATCCTCGCTAACTCGATATTCCGTTCAGCACAAACTTACATCTCCATCGAAAGAGGATTTCGCCTCTAATCGGGCGAAAATAGGATTGGTTATCCTATTGCTATAACAGGCATAATGATCGTGCTGGAAACTGAATGCTGCCGTTCTGCTTGCAGAACCCTAACACTCACAGCCCGCACAACAAATGGTTCAAATGATCTTAGACTTCCGTCGCACCCCCAATAGCTGTGTCAATCTACCCCAAAAACGCGGAGAGCAGCAGGCTGCTTTGGCCTGCTGCTCATTCACTAAGATATTCAATTTTGGCCTCGTTTGCACCAGGATCTCATCCATAGTTACATCGAGCAAGGCACCGAGAGCGTACAGGTTGTCGACGGTCGGAAGGCTTTGGCCAGTCTGCCACTTGTAGATGGCACGAGGCTCTTCAAAGCCAAAGTAGGTTTGCAGATCTCGGACAGTGAGTCCCCGATCCTCACGCAGACGCACGATGTTTGCGCCGGTGGCTACAGGGTCAATGACCGGAAAAGGCTTCTTCATCATGGCAATCGCCTCCATTCAAGATTTCCCAGTGGGAAGTATTTAAGAATAATCTATTTGATTTTGAAAAGCAAGACTTTTCGGCCCGATGTAATCTAAATGTTATATTTTCGAGGTGCATTCAAATGGAAAAGGAACGGAATCTTAACTACTGGACGATCCGAAAGTTTTCTCTGTTGTATTCCTATTACGCAATCATTGACACGACAGACTATCTGGCAGACCAACTCTTTGTCAAGAATGAAGTCCGCGTGTGGTTCGGTCAGGAGTACATTTGCCCGGACGGACCCTATTGCGTAATTTTCTGTAAGTGCAGAAAGCGTGATACAGGAGCCTTCGAAAGCGCCATGAATGAACTACCTCGAAAGATGCTCCTGCGTGGTCATACAGATCAGCCTACCTTCCAGATACTTCCTGCAGGATTCCAACAGACGCTCTGCTGCACGCTCGCTTTTGGCAAGCACCACGATGTCATCTGCATATCGAACCAGCTTTACCCCTCTGCGGTTCATCTCCCAATCAAATTCATTGAGGTAGATGTTTGCCAGCAGAGGAGATAGCGGCCCGCCTTGCGGCGACCCTTCTTCGGTTTTGCAAATCACACCGTTCTCCATCACTCCGCTTTTCAGATACTTCTTTATTAAGCGCAGCACACGCATATCCTGTATCTGTTTGTGCAATAGATTCATGAGCTGTTCGTGGTTCAGCGTGTCGAAATACTTGGACAGGTCTACCGATACGGCGTATCTGTACCCTTCTTCCGTATATTCCTTTACCTTCTGAATCGCCTGTTGGGCGCTCCGTCTCGGACGGTAGCCGTAACTGCTGTCTGAAAACAACGGTTCCCAAATGCTTTGCAGCTTCTGTGCGATTGCCTGCTGAATCACACGGTCTACCACCGTGGGGATTCCCAGCTTTCGCACACCGCCATCCGGTTTCGGGATTTCCTTTCGCCGTACCGGGCTAGGCATATAGCTTCCGTCTCGGATACTCCGCAAAAGTTCTTCCCTGTGTTCCTTTAACCACGGCAGGGCTTCCTCTACGGTCATTCCGTCGATTCCCGCTGCTCCGTGGTTCCTCTTGACCCGCTTGTAAGCTCTGTTTAGGTTATTCCTGTCCAGTATTGCTTCCAGCAGGTCGCTTGCACCGTCTCTTTCTCTCCCTTCTCTGCGGTCAGTGCTCTGCACTTCTGCATACTCTTTGTGTTCCACACTATCTCTTTGCAGGAAGCCCTCGTTTCCTTGGTATTCTGCGTTCAACACACTGACCTCCTTCCGGTCTGTACTTGAGACTTACGATTGTTCGGCCCTTCCCTTGAAAAAAAAAATCAAGGTACTATGGCCTCGGCTGACTTCTTGCAGTTCGTTGTTACTGCGGCTTTCGGATTTCCTACTTCCCGTCTGCAAGACCTCCCCGGGTAAGAACAACAACTTTCCTCCCATATAACCGCCACATTTACCGCACGGGATTCGGGCAGCATTGGACTTTGTGTTGTCTAGCACACTCGTCCGTCCCTGTGCGGCCTACTATGTGATTTCTGTTCGTCGGTTCAGGAGTTTGCCCGCCAAGGCTTCTCACCTTGACATCCGACTTCCTTCAGATTCCACCTCACGATGAACACCCTTGCCTTCGGCTAACGCTTCCTACTGCCGAGCGCGTAGTGGTCTTTCACCACCTAGTTGTTGCCCATGCCGGGCGCACTAGAACGTAGAGTCCACGCGCTATGCGTGGACTCTACGCGAAAAACGGAGGTAGATCACAATGGGAGAACTTCGGCAGTTAAATGAGCAGAACAAACTGGCGATATGGGCCGAACGGGTCACAGAATGTAGAAACAGTGGGCAGAGCGTACTGGCATGGTGCAAAGAGCATGGTATCTGTAGTCAAACATATTACAAGTGGCAAAAACGGCTGTTTAGTGTGGGCAAGACAGCAATAGTCAACGTTGATCCCCCTCCTTCCCCTCTCCAGCGCAAACAGGGCCGGCCAGAAATACTTCTGACCGGCCCGCATCTTTTTCCCCGCATCTTTTTCCCCGCGTCTGCTGTCTGACAGCTCCGCGGATCAATTTTTTTCGGAGGCGGAATGGACCGCCTTTCTGAATTGCAGCGGCGTCTGCCCCGTGATATTTTTGAATACCACATAAAAATACTTGGGATTGGAAAACCCGACCAGTCCCGCAACAGTCTCCACCGGCTGCTCGGTCTCCCTCAGCAGTTCCTCCGCACGGCGGATCCGGGTCTGGTTCAGGTATTGACTGATGGAGGTCTGCATACTCTCCCGGAAGATCCGCCCCAGATACGCGCTGCTCATCCCCAGCGAGTCAGCGATCCGGGTGGGTGAGAGATCCGAATCCGCATACGACTGTTCGATCTGGCGAACCACTTGAGACGCCAGCTGATCAATGTGCTGTCTATGCAGTTCCCGATTGTTCTGGACGATTTTCCGGAAAGCATCAGAAAATATGGCGTCCAACGTCTGGATATCCTTCAGCGTTGCCCAGAAATTGTCGGAAACCAGCGGTTTTAACGCAGGCAGCTGTTTTTCCATCAGTGAAACGATCCGTTGGAAGGCAAAAAGCTGGTCCTGGAAGCGGTCCTCCCGGATACTGTCCTGAATCTGCTGCCACAGTCTCTGGATCTGCTCCAGATCGCTCCCCCGCAGGGCGGAAGCCAGTTCCGCACTCATTTGCTCCGTAAAGCTGCTGTGGGGACGGCGGGGTGTAAAGTCTTCCTCCTGCCAGCAGTGCCGGTCCGCTGCCCAGAATTTCTGGCGGCGCATTTCACGCAGCACCTGATAGCATTCCACCACCTACGGGAATGTGGTCCTCTCAGAGCCGCAGAAGCAGTAGATGCTGGACTGGTCGGCCCATTCCCGGCAGATTGCAAGAACGGTCTCCCGCTCTTCTCCGAAGAACAGGACCACCTCGCAGCCGTCCTGATGATAGGTCAGCGCGGACACATCCGTGTAGGTCTGCCTCAGCGCGGGCAGCGCATGTCCCGTTTCCATCAGCACCAGCGTATAGGGCGCAGGCAGCTCCGGCAGCAGGCCGGGGTCCTGCCCCTCCAGAAGGGATTGCAATGCGCTGGCCTTGCGGTGCGCTTCGGACTGCTGCGCCAGCTGTGAGACCTGTCCCGCAAGCTCTCCCTTATTTTCCATCCCGATATTCCGCAGAGCTGCCCGGACTTGATAGACCGGGAAATAAAGGAACAGGAGCACCCCCAGACTGCAGATCGCCAGCAGCGCAAAGCCGATCACGATGCAGACGATCAGGGCGTTTTTCAGCTCCAGCAGCTTGGGGACACATGCCTTCAGCGGCGTGATCTTCAGATAGTGCCAGCGGGAGGTGTCCAGTCGGCAATACAGGCAGACGGTCTGCTCGCCGTTGATCCGCTTCAGGATATACCCGCTGTCCGCCTGCCCCTCCCTGCTGATCTCGCCGAAAAACAGCGGGATCAAGGGCTGAAGCTCCTCCCGGCCGGCGGTGAGAAGTGCTCCCGTCTCATCCAGCAGTATGCAGTCCCCCTGCCCGTTAAAGGACAGGAGCGTGTTCAGATACCGGTCATAGTCCACATTCAGCATCAGTGCGCCGCCGGTGGGCTCATCTTCGGAGGTTGTCTCAAAAAACAAAAAGGAGAAGTAGGAGCGGACCCGGACGGGATCGTCCGAAAAGGCGGTGCGGCGGATGGGCCGCATCCGGAGATCGGGGGTCAGGGAGCGAAACAGTTCCGCCGCATCCTGATCCGCGTATTTGTCAATGGGGGCGCTGATCACGTTGGAATCTGTGGAGTAAATGGATCCGGTATCCCGGTTATAGACCTGAATGGAGTCTACAAAATCGTTGCTGCTGACATAGGAATCCAACTCCCGCAGCGCGTAGACCTGTCCCATTTTGTCTAACGTCTTGTCTCCCCGCAGCGTCAGGACGGACGGGGCGTAGAATACCTGCATCCCGTAGTTTCGGACAGTGGCGGAAAGGATCCCCGAAATGGAGTCCAGCTGCCCCACGAAATCCCGGTGCTGCAGGGCCACGGAGTCCAGCACCACAGACTGAAATGCGGAGTAAACCAGGCCCAGAATGCACGCGACAGCGATCAGAATGCAGGCAAAGGCGGTGAGAAAGGTTTTTGCGTGGCGACGAAGCAGATTGTAAATTGGAGACATATTGATCGTTGTACGCAAGCACTCACGCCCTTTCTCGGTATTGAAGTTCAGTATAGCAAAAAAACAGCGATGCCGCAACTTTACTTCCGTTGGGAAATCAGGTAAGATAGTCACATTGACATCTGTTTGACGGAGGTACTTCGGCATGAACGCATACAGGATCTTCAAAAGGATCGCGGCCTGCCTGATATTGGTGTGCTGTACCGCCGGATGCGCCGGCAGCCCACGGCCGGCTGAGGCCCCGCCGTCCATGGCCGGGTACTCCGGACCCGTTACGCTGTACTGTTCCATGCAGGAGGAGGAAATTCAGGCTATCAAGGAGGGCTTTGAGGCGAAGTACCCCCAGATCACCATGAACTACTTCTTCGCGGGAACCAACAAGGTCCTGACCAAGCTGGCCACGGAAATGCAGTCCGGAGAGATCTCCGCCGATCTGGTCTGGACCGGCGCTCCGTCGGATTACAGAAAGCTGAAGGAAAACCGGTATCTCTCCCCCTACATCTCACCGCAGGCCATCAATATCAACGAGGCCTTCATGGATGAGCACCATTACTACATTGGCGGACGGCTGATGTCGGCGGTCATCGCCTACAACACGGATCTGGTCTCCAAGGAGGACGCGCCCCGGACCTGGGACGACCTGCTGGATCCCAGATGGAACGGGCAGATCGTGATGACGGACCCGGGCAGCTCCGGCAGCATCAAATACTTCGTCGGCGCGCTGATGAATTCCCCTGCCTACGGAACGGCGTATTTTGAGCGTCTGCGGGAAAACGGCTGCATGCTTGAGAGCAACTCCACCGCCACCCATCTGCAGGTCGCACACGGGACGTACGCCGTGGGGATCTGCATGGACTATATCGTCAGCAACATGGAAGAAGCCGGGGAGCCTATCTCCTTCCGCCTTCCGGAGCGGGATACGGTGCCGATCTACAGTCCCATGGGGCTGGTAGCTGGCTGTCCCAACGAGCGAAACGGTCGGCTCCTCTATGACTACATCCTCTCCAAAGAAGGGCAGACGATCCTGACAGAGCACCATCTCCACAGCATCCGTGATGACCTTGGAAACACGCCTGACTCCATTCAGACTGTGCTGGATTCCCGCCTTCCGGTCAATGAGCAGGAGATCAGCGATACGATGGAGGACGTCATGGACCGGTTCGACAGGATCTTCTTTCAGGATTGACCCTCCCCCACGGCTAAAGTAAAAGTCGGCGTGTATCAAAAAAATCCGCCCTGATTTTTCAGAGCGGATTTTTAGTTACACTTCGCTGAGCAGGAAGTCCAGCGCCTTTACGATTTTAATACCATCCACGTCGCTGATGAGGTCGCAGTCCATGGCAATCACGGTTTTCTCGTAATTGTCCTGAACAGCTTGCAGCGGTGCAAGTTCCCGTGTGCGGGTTTCGGGGGCGTTCATGTTGTCGGTGACTTGGATATACCTTTTCTCGTTCATCTTCGTTGCGATGAAGTCGATCTCCTTTTCACCGACCTTGCCGATAGCCACCTCATACCCGCGTCGCAGCAGTTCAAAATAGACGATGTTTTCCAGAATGTGTCCCACATCGCCGCCCCGGTTTCCTAACAGATAGGTGCGGAGGCCGGGATCGACGATATAGTATTTGCCCAGCGTCCGCAGGTAGTCCTTTCCCTTGATGTCAAACCGCTTGACCTCATAAAAGATATAGGACTCCAACAGTGCGTCGATATAGGCAGAGATGGTCTGCACCGCAGGCTTGGTCTTTCTGCCATCGTCCAACAGGCCCTCGCTGACAAGGGTGCGCCCGATGGACGCAGCCGAGGTGTTGTTGCCGATGTTGTCAGCCAGAAACAGAACGATCTTGCGAAGCAGCAGCGCGTCGGTGACGGCCCGCTGTTCTTTCCGTTTGCCGCGCTCCAGAATGTCCCGCACGACCACAGCAGAATAAATGCCGTCCAGCAGCATATTGGCGCGCTCCTGATCCAGCTCCGCCTCGGCCAGCGCGGGCATACCGCCAAACTGTGCGTAGGCCTCAAACAGGTCGCGCAGCTCATACGCTTCACCGTCTTTTCCCTTGGCGCGCTGTTTCATAGTGCCGTTGGGGGCTTTGTACCCCTCCAGCAGATAGCCGTGGAAGTCCAAAAACTCACGGAAGGACAGCGGCAGCATCTTGATCTCCACATAGCGCCCAGACAGATACGTGGACAGTTCGGAGGAAAGCAGGTAGGCGTTGGAACCGGTCACATAAATGTCGCAATCCAGATCCACGCGGAAGGAATTCACGGCATCCTGCCAGTCCCGAACCTTCTGAACCTCGTCCAAAAACAGATAGAGCCGCTTGCCCTTGGGGGCGCGTTCCATCACATACTGATAAAGCCGCTTGCTGTCCATGTCTGCAAACTGCATGGACTCAAAGTTCATCGAGAGGATCTGCTCCTCCACAACGCCCTGTTCCCGCAGATGTGCCATCATCAATTTCAGCAGGCTGGATTTGCCGCAGCGCCGGATTCCGGTCACGACCTTGATGACCTCCATATCCTGAACGGAAATGAGCTTATCAAGGTACTGCGATCTGTTTTTTAACTCCATGATTCTGTCACCACCTTTTGAAGCCATGATAGCACACCTCCAGCATTAAGTAAAGTTTTTAGCATCAATGTGAATAACTTTTTTCTTGTCGAAGTTTTTAACATTGACGCTATTTCTGTCGCGCCTGCACGCACCAGCGGTAATCCGGCTGATTCTTCACGCAGGTGACAAGGGTGATGATGTTCTCCGTGCTGTCATTCAGGACACTGGTATCATCCACGCTGATTTTAGCCAAAAGCTGTTTACCCGTCTGGTAGGCATCAATACGCTTAGAGAGTAAAACACAGGACACGGCATACTGCCGTGTCCTGTATTTTTTCGGAAAGTCCGTCAGTCGGAGGTGCGAACGGGATCGTCCCCCGTCTCATCGGGAATGTCGCCGCCGGCGTCTTCCACGGCCTTTTTCTCCATGCGGTTCATAAATATGGGAGAGCAGACGCCGAACACGCACAGGGCGATCAGCACCCAGCAGAGAGGCGTGGAGAACAGGATGGCCGGACTGCCGCCGGACAGCCGCAGGGAGCGGCGCAGACCGTTTTCACCGATGGGGCCCAGAATCAGGGCCAGCACAATGGCCGCCGGGTTCAGATCGAACTTGCGGACCAGATAGCCCAGTACGCCGAAGATCATCATAATGACCACATCGAAAAAGTTCTTATGGATGGCGAAGGAACCCACCACACACAGGACGGCCACGCTGGGGATCAGGATGGCGTCGGAAAGGCGGGAGATCTGCGCAAAGCCCCGGCAGCCCAGAAGGCCGATGCCCAGCATAAAGAACTGGACCAGCACAAAGCCCGCGAAAAAGGTGTAGGTCATGGGCGCATAGCGGGTAAACAGCTCCGGTCCCGGCTGGAGGCCCTGAATGATCAGTCCGCCCATGAGCACGGCGGTCACGGACTCGCCGGGGATGCCCAGCGTCAGCATGGGGATCAGGGAGCCGCCGGTCACGGCGTTGTTAGCTGCCTCAGAGCCTGCTACGCCCTCGATGGAGCCTTTTCCGAACTCCTCTTTATGATGGGAGAACTGTCGTGAGGTATTATAGCCCAGGAAGCAGGCGATGGATGCGCCCGCGCCGGGAAGAATGCCGATCAGGTTGCCGATGATCCAGGAGCGGAGGATGGTGGGGGTGATCCGCTTGATCTCCTTACCGCTCAGGGTGATCTTGTCGCTGAACTTGGCTGCCTTTGCCCGCTGCTTGATTTTCTTCTCCGCCAGAATCAGCACCTGAGACATGGAGAACAGACCGATCAGGGCGCAGGTGGTGTTGATGCCCTCATACAAAGAGGCCTGTCCGAACATGAACCGCTGAGCGCCCTCCATGGGGTCCATGCCGATGGTGGACAGCAGCAGGCCCAGCGCACCGGAGATCAGGCCCTTCAGCAGGGACTTGGACGCCACGCCCGCGATAATGGTCAGGCCGAAGATCGAAAGCCAGAAATATTCCGGAGATCCGAATTTCATGGCCAGCTGCGCCAGCAGCGGAGCGAAAAAGTACAAAGAGACGCAGGAGAGCAGGCCGCCGCAGAAGGATGAGAAGCAGGCCACGGCCAGTGCCTTGCCCGCCTTCCCCTGCAAGGTGAGCTGGTAGCCCTCAATGGCGGTGGCGGCAGAGGCGGGGGTGCCCGGCGTGTGGATCAGAATGGCGGAGATGGAGCCGCCGAAGATCGCACCGCAGTAGATAGCGCCCAGCACGATCAGTCCCGTTTCCGGGGCCATGGTAAAGGTCATGGGCAGCAGCAGCGCAACGCCCATGGCGGCGGACAGGCCGGGCAGACAGCCGATGATGATGCCGATGGCGGTGCCGCCGGCCATAAACAGCAGATTGCTGAGGGACATCGCGTTTACGAAGCCGTGTCCCATCAAGGCTAAAGTTTCAAGCATAACTCATGCCCCCCTTTATTTGAACAGCAGGCCCACAGGCAGCTTTACACCCAGGAACATGGTAAACGCGCCATAGACCAATCCGATGATCACAATGGTAGAGATCAGGATCTGCCACTTGGGGACCCTGAGATACAGCAGGCTTGCCGCCATCAGCACGATGGTCGCCAGATAGAAGCCGACAAAGTACATACAGATTAGATATGCGATGAGCATTCCCAGAACGATAAAAAATTGCTTAGGCTGAAACCCTTCGAAGATTTCCGGAATACCGCTGGTCACCCCGTTCTTTTTGGCGGCAAACAGCATTTCAACCACATAACCGGTGGTAAGCAGAAACAGGATCGCAATGATGCACAGAGGATAGATCCGAGCTCCCTTTTTCAGATCTCTTGACATCAGGAAGAAAAAGGCGCAGACCGCATACATGAAGCCTACAACGCCAATATCAGTTTTTTTCATAGTGCCCTCCAGTTCGCACTGCATTGATGCGGAAAAATTAGGCGGGAGCAACCACCGGCTGCTCCCGCACAAAATGGGGATCAGTCGCCCCAAACGTCGGCCAGACTTTCAGTGAAGTCCTGCTGCTGCTTGATCAGAGCGGCGGTGTCTGCGCTGTTCTTATAGTCAGTCTCCATCCCAGCGGCCTCGGCAGCCTGGAGATAGTCGGCGTCCTCCATCAGCTTCTGGAAGGCGTCCTCATAGAACTTGATCACATTCTCGGGGGTGCCGGCAGGCGCCACGATGCAGCGGGAGGAACCCAGCCACTGGTCATAGTAACCCAGTTCGCCCATGGTAGGCACGTCGGGATAGCCCTCCAGACGCTCCTGATTGTAGACGGCCAGAACCTTGACCTCAGAGGTGAAGGAAGCGAAGTCCGCTACCTTGGCCACGGAGAAGTCCACCTCGCCCTGACGGAGCGCCAGCAGCTGGTCGGCGGTACCGCCGTAAGGAATGTCGGTATATTCAAAGCCGGCAGAAGTAGCCAGAACCTGCGCACCGATGTGGTTGGATGCCCGGTTGCCATTGGTGGAAGCCTTCAGCTTGCCGGGGTTGTCCTTTGCGAACTTTACCAGATCCTCCAGCGTGTTGAACTGGGAGTCCGCCTTCACCAGAACCACGGAGGTCTCCGTCACATGGTTGCAGATGGGCGCGAAGCTATCCACGGTATACGTTGCCAGACCCTCGGAGATGGTGGCGTTAAAGTTGGGCAGGTTGATGAAGCCCAGCGTGTAGCCATCCGGGGCCGCCTGAGAGAGGGCCGTCCAGCCAATGGAGCCGGAGCCGCCTTCCAGGTTTTCAATGATGACCGGCTTGCCGATGTACTTTTCAGCATAGGCGGCCAGCACACGGGCGGTGTTATCGGTTCCGGAACCCGCTTTATAGGATACGATCATGGTAACATTTTCCTTGGGGGTCCAGTTCTCATCTGAAGTGGAGGGCTGATCGGAAGTGCCCGGATCAGTCTTGGCGCTGCCGCCGCAGGCGGTGAGGGCCAGTGCGAGCGTACCGGCCAGCAGAAGGCTCAAAAAACGTTTCATCTTCATAGCAAAACTTCCTCTTTTCCTTTCTTAACTTCTCTGAAATTCGATTGACATTCGTTTTTCCCAGAGGTCCGGATCATATGCCGTTCAATAGCAGGTGCACCTATCGGATTGGGCATATTGCCTATATTCAGTCAAGCATACCGGGTAAAAAAAGTAAAGTTTGAATAATTGTAAAGGTTTCAAAGTACGCTTTTTGAACTTTTTCCTCCCACGCCGCCGCCTGTAAAACCGTCGCAGACGGCCCGATAATCTGCCAATTCTCCGCAAGCAGCCCCTGTCCGAAAAGTGGAGCGGCTCTTGCGGAACTGATGATCCGGATACAGCAAACATGCCGCACGGATTTTCCGTGCGGCATGCTGCTCATTTTTCGGATAAATTGCCAAACGGCCCGGCTTCAACGCAGGATGGGGCAGGCCGGTCTCAGCGGGACAGGTAGTCCCGCACCAGCGCGGCGGCCTCCCGGGCAGCTTTTTCCTCGTCCAGATTCACCAGCTTTCCGCTGCGGACCGTGACCTTGCCGTTGACCACGGTGTAATCCACCGGGCCTTTCCAGCCCACGGTCCCCAACAGGGATTTCGGGTCCAGATCCGCCCCCACCAGCTCCAGACGGCGGGTGTCGATGGCGAACAGGTCTCCGGCCTTCCCCACTTCCAGAGAGCCGATGTCGTCCCGGCCCAGGATCTTCGCGCTGCCCACGGTGGCGATCTTCAGAACATCGTAGCCCGATGGC
>ENA-OROK01000827-OROK01000827.1-human-gut-metagenome-genome-assembly--contig:-NODE-827-length-33963-cov-8.250501_pt1 | contig 33963 bp, 24 predicted proteins | sample MGYA00242127_ERZ509046 | MGnify/ENA primary metagenome ERZ509046 (study PRJEB26280, sample SAMEA2338728) | human gut metagenome | biome: human gut; feature: human-associated habitat; material: faeces... | reverse complement strand
CGTTAAAGCCCGCACCCAAGCCATTTCAATCCACGCACCCCTGACGGGGTGCGACGACTTGCTGCTCACTGGCATCGGTGACAATTTGCCATTTCAATCCACGCACCCCTGACGGGGTGCGACAAAAAAAACGGCGAGGCGCTCAAAGAGGCTGAAAAATTTCAATCCACGCCCCCCTGACGGGGTGCGACGCCCGCGCCATTTGTCGACCTCCGAAAAAATTTTATTTCAATCCACGCACCCCTGACGGGGTGCGACGACATTTGACAATGCTAACGAGGTACATACGTTTAAAATTTCAATCCACGCACCCCTGACGGGGTGCGACAGTCATTTAACCCGCCGAAAACGTCGAGCAATTGGGCATTTCAATCCACGCACCCCTGACGGGGTGCGACCTTTTGACCTCGTCGCCTGTCAGCTCGGCAGGCGATTTCAATCCACGCACCCCTGACGGGGTGCGACATTGTAGATGACGGATCCAGAGCAATTGACCGCTTCTATTTCAATCCACGCACCCCTGACGGGGTGCGACAATCAGCTCCTTTGGGCGATCGACGCGCTTGATCTATTTCAATCCACGCACCCCTGACGGGGTGCGACTATAGTACTCCAGTTCTTAAAATATTTAGACTGTTATTTCAATCCACGCACCCCTGACGGGGTGCGACTCTGCGACTTGACGACAAAGGTCTTGAAATTGATATTTCAATCCACGCACCCCTGACGGGGTGCGACTAAGTGTTGATGGATTTATATATTCCAAACATTCAAATTTCAATCCACGCACCCCTGACGGGGTGCGACATTGCGGCACTCTGATGGACGTTAATCCCGACGGGATTTCAATCCACGCACCCCTGACGGGGTGCGACCTCATATGACGCGCCCCGCGTGACGTGATAGAGCAGATTTCAATCCACGCACCCCTGACGGGGTGCGACGAGCCAGCGACGATAGCAAAAGCAACAGCCCAAAATTTCAATCCACGCACCCCTGACGGGGTGCGACGAATTTTCTACCAATTCTATTAAACAAAAAATTAATTTCAATCCACGCACCCCTGACGGGGTGCGACATGACCTGCAAACCCTCACCCTCAAGCCATGCGCCATTTCAATCCACGCACCCCTGACGGGGTGCGACTCGGCATTGTATTTCGGGTTGGGCGATATAACCATTTCAATCCACGCACCCCTGACGGGGTGCGACATCTTTCCGCCTTTTTAGCAGTAAGGCGTTTGTTATTTCAATCCACGCACCCCTGACGGGGTGCGACGACCAAACCACGGGGCTGAAAAAATGGAAGAAAAGAAAATTTCAATCCACGCACCCCTGACGGGGTGCGACTTTACCTCCATTGAGCATCGAGTGCAAAATCGTCATTTCAATCCACGCACCCCTGACGGGGTGCGACCTCGACCCTTGCTGTCAAGCATGAGCGGGTCAGCATTTCAATCCACGCACCCCTGACGGGGTGCGACCAGACGTGCCCTCGCCGACCTCCTCAACGGTCACATTTCAATCCACGCACCCCTGACGGGGTGCGACAATTTTTAAGTAAGGAGTGATTTTGTGAATTACAATTTCAATCCACGCACCCCTGACGGGGTGCGACGCAACCAGGTCAAGCCTTTAATAAAACGCAGTTATTTCAATCCACGCACCCCTGACGGGGTGCGACAGGGGTTAACGGCGATATGGTTATCGGAGTCGATATTTCAATCCACGCACCCCTGACGGGGTGCGACTTTGGGTATCTGAGTCGGTATGCCGAGCGCAGACAATTTCAATCCACGCACCCCTGACGGGGTGCGACTAATATTAATTTCCAATTTGTCCTTTGGACATATATTTCAATCCACGCATCCCTGACGGGGTGCGACAAGTGCTAAACTCAGTAGCAACCCTAAACCAATCAATTTCAATCCACGCACCCCTGACGGGGTGCGACTTATTGGTAGGTAGTACTTATGTTAAAAGCTCTTATTTCAATCCACGCACCCCTGACGGGGTGCGACGCGACAGCCGCTTTTCTCTCTGTAGGCTTTGAACTATTTCAATCCACGCACCCCTGACGGGGTGCGACTATCATAAGGACAAAGTGGCTAAAAATCTTAAACATTTCAATCCACGCACCCCTGACGGGGTGCGACCAAATTCTGCCGCGAGGATCTAAGGGCGTTTGCGATTTCAATCCACGCACCCCTGACGGGGTGCGACGGCGTTTCGGCTCGCAGATAATAAAGTCGCCGAATTTCAATCCACGCACCCCTGACGGGGTGCGACGGCATCACCCTCAGAGTCACCAGAGGCTACGATATATTTCAATCCACGCACCCCTGACGGGGTGCGACTCGGCGATTCGTGAAAAAATCGACGCTTTAAAAATTTCAATCCACGCCCCCCTGACGGGGTGCGACTCTGCGAAAAAAACGGGCTCAAGGTTGATAAACAATTTCAATCCACGCACCCCTGACGGGGTGCGACCGACCGTTCAGAATGGGTACATTTGCCAAGTGACATTTCAATCCACGCACCCCTGACGGGGTGCGACAAGACAGCCAAGCCGACCGAAAAAGCCACAGAAAAATTTCAATCCACGCACCCCTGACGGGGTGCGACGCCCCTCGGTGCCAGTCATTGACAGTGCGGAGGGATTTCAATCCACGCACCCCTGACGGGGTGCGACCAGCTGCACCTTTGAGGACAGTATTCTGACGGACGACATTTCAATCCACGCACCCCTGACGGGGTGCGACGATGTCGCAGCCCGCCGCGCCGTTATGACCGGCATATTTCAATCCACGCACCCCTGACGGGGTGCGACAGTAACGGAAGCCGCAGTACCTGTGAGTTGGAGTATTTCAATCCACGCACCCCTGACGGGGTGCGACCGAGATCACGGCCAAGATCATCGCAGGCGGCGAATTTCAATCCACGCACCCCTGACGGGGTGCGACGGAGGACTTAAAAATGGCAGTTACAAAAAAATGATTTCAATCCACGCACCCCTGACGGGGTGCGACGCTTGAGCTATAACGCCAACGGTGCCGCCGTGAATTTCAATCCACGCACCCCTGACGGGGTGCGACTTGGCGAGCCGCTGCTGCAGCTCTTGAGATTTCAATCCACGCACCCCTGACGGGGTGCGACGATCTGCCGGAATATGTGGCTGATGAGGTAGCCGGAATTTCAATCCACGCACCCCTGACGGGGTGCGACCCTGTCCATCATACGCGGCGAAGTCGTTGACGGTGTATTTCAATCCACGCACCCCTGACGGGGTGCGACCCTTGTCGGTAGCTCTGCCGATGCCTCCGGCAAGATTTCAATCCACGCACCCCTGACGGGGTGCGACAATTTGACCCCCGGCAGAATCTTGATGCTTTTGCATTTCAATCCACGCACCCCTGACGGGGTGCGACCTCCGTCGTGTCGCTTGCTCGTATTTTTAAAAATAAATTTCAATCCACGCACCCCTGACGGGGTGCGACACGCACTGCGAAGAAACGAGATCTGGATTTCCGGATTTCAATCCACGCACCCCTGACGGGGTGCGACATGCTACGATTGATGGCGATGTTGTCGTTGCGTCATTTCAATCCACGCACCCCTGACGGGGTGCGACATTGACGAGGATAATCGGAGCAACATTAAATACTCTATTTCAATCCACGCACCCCTGACGGGGTGCGACGTTTTTGCAGACAACCGCTATGCACTGATTCTTTCGATTTCAATCCACGCACCCCTGACGGGGTGCGACCAGTGGTGCCGCTTGGGATACATACGATTTCGCTATTTCAATCCACGCACCCCTGACGGGGTGCGACAGCAAACATGCTGAATTTTCTTCATCATATTTGCGCATAAGCAACAAAATACGGCTCAGCGTAACAACTTTATCGCCTTCTCTTGTCGCTTTAATTCTATTATACGATATACTTCCTACTTTTTCAAGTGCGAACGCAGCGTCTTTTCATGCCGGCTTGCACTTCGCATCACACTATCAGCGCCCCCTCGGCTTCGTAGCCGCTCTTTGCGCCGAAATGTTCAATTTTTTTATTATATTTGTTTCCAAGATAGTAAAAGCGCAGGCTGTCTCTCTCCGCATCCATTATCGAGCACAGTTCATGCTGAAGCCGTTTGCATTGTGCAGGGTCAAGCAAACACTCAAACACCGAATTTTGCACGCGCTGACCGTAATTTACGCATTGTTTTGCTATCTTTCGCAATCGTTTTCGTCCCGCCGCATCCTCGGTATTCACATCATATGTGATGAGCACCATCAATCAAACCACCTCATTTCCACAGAAACGGAGGATATTCATCCAAATCCCCTCTCAGGTATCTTGCCAACAGAAGTGACTGCACATACGGCACAAGTCCCCATGCCATCTTTTCTTTGAGATACGGATGAGTTATCGTGTCGTGCTTACGTTCCTGCCACGCTTGCAGGAATTTCTTTCTGCCCGCATCGGTCAGCAGCACTGCTCCACTGTCGGTTTCGGTAAAATCATTAGGTGAAATGACCCTATTATTGATAAGCGACAACACAAAACGGTCTGCAAAGCACGGGCGCAGCTCCTCCATGAGGTCAAGCGCAAGAGAAGTCCTACCCGGGCGGTCACGATGCATAAATCCGACATATGCGTCAAGGCCGACGCTTTCGAGCGCCGAAGTGCAATTGTTACCAAGCAAACTGTAAGCAAATGAGAGCATGGCATTCAGCTTGTCAAGCGGCGGACGTCGTGAGCGTTCGGCGAAGTGAAAACATTCTTTATTCTGCAATATCATTTCATCCAAAACGCCGAAATACGCCTTTGCGCCTAAGCCCTCGCTGCCGCGGAGAGAGTCGAGCGATATTTCATCAAGAACCCGCGGGCAGATCTCCTTGAGGTTATCTATCGCGGATTGGAGTTTTTCTATATCCACACGCATGGCGTGGTCACGCTTGGTGCGCTCAATACTCCACCTTGAATTATACAGCTTGCCGAATATCATGTTGCGGGCTATTCGGCAGCTCTGCGACGGGTCGTCCGCAACACGATACTGCATACGCCGAAGGAGGACATTCCCGTTCTCCTCACCGACCGTCCTTGCAAGAAACCTACCGCTCGGCGAACAAAACGAAAGGCTTACTCCCCTCTCGGCGCAGCCGCCCATAAGCGCAGGCGAAGCTCCTGCATAGGTGAACGCAATAATGCCGGAGAGCGTGTGAAGCGGGAAGCGCGCAAGTTCCTGCCTATCCTTGCTTATAACGACATTCTCACCGTCAAGGCTCAGATAGGCATCCTCAGTTGTAACGAAAAGAGTATTCAGCAGCTTCTTCACGGCTCATCCTCCGCACTCTTTCGGATATATTCCGCCACAGTGCCCGTTTTGAACAGTTTGGGAACGCATAGTTCTTTAAGTGAGCAGGCATTGCACGCCTTGGTAGGCTTCACCTCGGGAGTATATCCGCGGCGATACAGAGCATGCATCTGCTCGGCGCAATCACGCACTTCATTACGGAGCTCTTTAGTAAACTCGACCCTTGCCCTTCGGCGGTTTTCGCCGTAATACAGCGCGCCCTCCGAAATATCGCAGCACAGCATCTCTTCAAGACACATCGCCTGAGCGCAGAGTTGCAACTCATCGCAGCTGTTGCTTTTTGCCGTACCACGTTTGTATTCTACGGGATACGGCTTCCATTTGCCCTCGTGCCCGTTCAAAGGCACACCGCTGTCATCACGGCGGAACTCTACAACATCGCACTGACCGGTGAGACCGAGGGTCAGTGAAAGCACACGAAGTCCCCGACTGACCACCAGCTCACCCCTGCTCTCACGCAGGCTCTCGTCATGCGCCCGCTCATGCATGATCTCGCCCTCGGTAGTGCGGATATTCTCCGCCCACTGTTGCTCGATATGGATAAGCGCCCATTGCCTGCGGCAAAACTTAAAATGCTGCAAACCCGATATCATCAGGCAATCATCCGGCTCAAACACCGGCTATCTCCTCAAGCGCAAGCCCCGGCAGCTCATCAACGGTTATATTGTAATCATCAACGCAGGTCGGGAAAGTAACGCCGTCTTTAAGCTCCACATGGACGCTGCGATGCACCGCCGCCGAGGAATACTGACCGTCCTTGCAGTTATGCTGCCACCAATAAACCTTAATGACCTCCATGGAGCCGTCGGGGCGGGCAGCGGAGGCGTCATTTACAAACAAAGTTCTGAGGCACTCCTTGAGTACCGCCGCATCCTCGTCAGTGAAGCCCGTTTTCTCCGCGAGCTGCACATTGACCGAACCTTTGATCTTATACAGCCCGAACTGAACAAAATGCTTCTGACCCATTGTGTCGGCGGAGCGGCCGCCCTTTTTGGCAGGCTCACCGTTAACACTCTTTGTGATCTGAATAGAACGCACTTCAACGGGAGAAGCGCTGACCGCCTGATGGACGGAAACAGGGCCTCTGACTCCGCAAGAAGCGTCGCCGGCCGATTTGAAGGCGAAGACCTGGCCGAACGAGCGCACATCGAGCCAAAGCTCACAGGCCTTGGCGGCGTACTCATCCTTATCCTTGACATTGCCGATGCATTTGACCGCCCTGTCGCTTAGACTGTCAAAGCCATCAGTCGCCTTTTCAGCCATTTGGACGAAGACCGGTTCTCCCATATCCTGCATCCTGTTGCGGATCTTCCTTTTGACGCACACGTCGGACATTTCGCCATAGCCCTCATAATCCGTGCGGGGGCGGTTGCCGTTGAGGGGATCGCCGTTAACATTTGCTTTCTCCGCCGAGAAAAGCACCACAAAGTCTATTTTGTTCTGTAAAACGCTCATTCTTCAGTTTCCTCCTTGGTTTCATTTGATTTTGATGTATAAAGTTCGTTGCGCTGAAGGTAATAGCCCATAAGATAAGTATCGCCGAGCGGTCTGTTTAGCTGAGCATCGTCATAATTGCTCAATTGCTCGGTTATCTCGCCGATGAGCTTTTTATAATAAGCTCTGCTGCCGGGTCTGAGCCTTTCAAAATATGGATTAAGGCGATCATTAATTATTTTGGCAGTGTAAAGCGGCCTGTCGCAAAAAACAGACTGCATACGAATTGCGTTCGGCTCTCTGCCCTCATCTGTGTAAGTGTCACGCTCGACCTTCTCCATAACGGCAAGCAGCCTGCCGAATTGATAGCTGCGATCTTTTTTCTCCTTATCCAAAGACATTGTCCATTCCTCCTTTTTTGCCTGAGTCCTGTACGCATAGATTGCGGCACAGGCGGTGAAAAGTATTTTTCTGCGGTTTATATTGTTATATGCGAGCGGCATCGAGGCGCGGTGCATCAATGCCTGCACGATATCCGACGGCATCGGGGCCTTGTCGATAACGCAATGCAGCAAACGCTGCACCTGCTCTTTGAGAATGCGGTCATCAACATCAAGCCACTCCGTACGTTCAACGCCGAAAGCGCATTGAGCTATCTGGCGTACTGACGGCGACTGATAGCCGAATTGATTATTCTCCCAACAGCATGTCTGCTGCCAATGGGCAAGGCGATCGATGAAATCAGACGCACGCAGCTCATTATAATATGTTACGGAGAGTCTGCCCGTGGTTGCAGCGTCAAACGAAGCGATAACAACATCCTCATTATCGGGCAAATTTAATTTCCAACCGTTCACCGCATCGGCGAGCTGCTTTTTGTAGTCGGATGGCGTAGCGGCTTTCTCCTGCAAATCCTTAACACTCAGCAGACTGTGCATGGCATTCGGCACATCTTTGCCTTTCGGATTCCAGCAAACGAAAGTCCTGCCGCCTATGATGACGCCCTGATTTGCAACGACCCAGCGCAAGGCATTATGCGCCTTTTGCGAGGCAACATAGCTTATCGTTGCCGCCTGAGACGGCTCTGCGAAACGCCCGCGATAGGTGAAATTGCTGCTGTCATTGGCCGAAATCAGTTTTGCTCCGTATGCGGCTGAGACAACGCCTTTCGGATGATTTTCCGTCATCGGCAGCACCTCGCCGGTAATCATACACAACGCCGAACCCGATTCCCTCCGAAGCGATTCGTTATAAGCAATAAACGCTTCAAACAGACTCTTGTCCTCCCAGCACGGGGCACTTTCATTGACCCCGGTAACACGCCAGCGAACTAAATACTTGGTGAATTTACCATCCAAATTACCGTTCTCATCTTTGGTTACAAGCCCGCTTCTCTCAAGGTCGTCAAGCAGGGATTCGCTCTCGATATACTTCAGCACGGCCTTTACTTTCGGATGAGTGTATTCCGAATTTGCCCAATTCGAAAGCTGCTTGAGATAGAGGTCGTGATGCTCGGTCGAGGACGGTATCAGATACAAAAGTTGATCGCTGAGCGGATGAGCACAAGGCGCACTCGTTCGGTTAGCTGATTTCTCCGTTGCCGGGATTATCGTTTTGCTTTCATCGCGCTCGCTCTTCTTATCCTTGACGACCGCTGCGGCGGATATGAAATTACCGTTCGCGTCAATGGTCACTTCGATCTGAGCGTTCTGAACGATGTGGGAAATTGGGGTGAGCGTCTCTCTCATTGCGTCGGGCACACCTGCGAGGGCGGCATGGCAGTCATATGTCTCGACGGCTTTTTGCATTAATCCCATTCAGTCACCCCCTCAAATTCTTCAAGCCCGCTGAAATTATCGTATTCTTTGCCGAAAGGCTTGATCTCCATTTCACGCAGGGTCTTGTGAAGCGGGCATTCCTCGGGTCTCGGGAATTCGATGACTCCTCTTTTCATCGTCGGGAACCAAAAGTTTGCAGTCATATGGCCCTTTGTTTCCTCTGACCACGCCTCATCGGCGTAGGTCATGCCGTGATACATCATACCGAAGCTAAGCTCGGGGATATCATCATAGGCTCCCTCGCCGCTGCCGAACTCGCACGGGGCGATATAGCCTTGGCACTCCCGCGTGCCGAGGAAGATATCCCGCCTGCCGCCGCGTTCAAGCATACGCTTGGCGATCTGGTAATGCTTATGCTCGTTGCGGTCGTGAGCAAGCTCCGGGCGATTCTCATTCCACTCGAAATAAGCAACCACCTGATAGCGGCATTTCTTGAGATAGGTGTAGTACGAAAGGTCGTTTGACCCGTTATTGAATCTGATAGGTCTGACCCCTTTGACCTCGGTCTGAATAGGCGACATTATACGCACTTTTTTGATGTACCACGTTAAAGTCGGCTTCCAATAGCTTGAAGAAATCACACCTTTCAAAGCCTCATAGGTCGGCACCTGATAGGTGAATTTCTCGCCGCCGACTCGCATTATCGGGTCGGTAAACAAGCCATAATCGCCCCACACCTCAAAGGAAATCTCGTTTTTATACTGCAATTTTAACACCTCCTGTTAAACTATAAAACTGTTTATGTCAGGCTCAAGGATCACTCCGACATCGCTGTCATAGTTTGCGGCGGAAAGCACCCGCACTGCGCCGCCCGCAGCCGGATAGATCCCGCCCGCCTCCTCGAGCATTCTCTGCTGATGCGAATATACGGAGACTGTGTATGGCTTTGCCCTCTCGCAAAGGGAATGCAGATAGGTTATATCATGCTCGGTTCTCGGCGACATAAGGTCAGAGATAAGCTCCGCCCCGCCGCCGTACGGCACTATCACGTCAACGCCGTTACTGTCAAACACATTGAATTCGCTGCCTGCCGTCTTAAAAGCCTGCCTCATGGCAAACAGATCATTCTCGCCGCACCTGCCGCTGAAAGCGTCGTTATCGGCAAGCAAGTCATAGACGGTAAAGCCGTGCTTTGTAGGGTAATCCTGCGCTCTGTCCGGCATTGCGGCATAAAGCGCTCTATAATATCGCCCGACTGAATTATCGGACGCAAGGTCGCTGTCAAAGGCTTGCGAATTTAAACTGTATTCGGTCAAAAGCTGATTCAGCGCATCCTTCTGAGCCTTGATATCGCCGAGTCCCGCAAGGTTCTCGTCGGCGCAGCTTATCAGATACACCGGAGCGGGCGAATCAAGCTCGCCGTTCCTGTTGCATCGCCCTGCGGACTGTATCACGCTGTCAAGCCCTGCCGCAAGGCGCACAACACATCCGAAAGAAATATCAACGCCCGCCTCGATCACCTGAGTCGACACGCATATCACCTTTTTATCACCGCACGCCGCAAGCGCCTGCCTCAGCTTCTCTATTGCGGCTCTGCGGTGCGCTATACACATACCCGCAGAGAGGTGAAACACGAGGCAATCGCCGTGGTTCGACTTCATATATCTGAACAGGAATTCCGCCTGCTTTTTCAGGTTACAAACAATAAGCAGACTGTCGCTTACACTTAAAAGATTATCGAGCCTTGCAGCAAGCTCATCCAAGGTACGGCTGCCGTCAAAAATAATATCCGTCCGTTTGAATACATCACGCAGTTTCTTGTCATAAGGCACGATATCGGCGGGCTGCCTTGTCAGCGGATGTCTTGTCTGCTCAAGGCAAGGCTGAGTTGCCGAGCAGAGCAGCACCGTAGCCCTGCACACTTGCGAGAGAAAATTCACAGCAAGATTAAAAAGAGAGAGCATTTTACACGGGACGGTCTGCACCTCGTCAATGACGATAACGCTGCCGCACAACGCCTGAAAGCGACGGATGCACGAAGTTTTATCCGAGAAAAGCGTATTCAAAAGCTGCACCATAGTGGTGATAATTATCGGCGCAGACCAATTCTCGGCAAGCAGCTCATACTTGTCGAGAGCTTCGCCGTCCGCACTGTCACGAACAACATTTGAATGATGCTCTAAAATCAAACTATCGTCGCCGACAAATTTGCGGATGACTTCGGCATTTTGGTCAAGGATGCTCAGCAGCGGCGATGTGAATATCACGCGGCGCATACCGTTCTTTGCCGCATGGGCGAGAGCATACCTGAGAGCCGAAAGCGTTTTACCCGCACCTGTAGGAACATTCAAGCGATAAACCCCCGAGCACGCCTCAGCGGCAAGTCTGCATTGCTCCGATATATTACGGCGTGCAACATTCACGGGCGTATTTGCGGGCAAATCGAGAATCTTTTTCTCAACGCTGTCGAGCAATTCATTCCAATCGGGAATCTCGTCGTCCTTACGCTTGACCCCGCTCATAAATTCGGCGGTATCGCGCCTGTCGCCCTCGATAACAGCCGAAAGCAGCAGTCTAGAAAGCATACCGACATAAAAGCTCACTTCGCTGTTGTCGGCTGCGATATCGGTAATTCTATCGAATATCGGCGTCACCTCATCACAGGCCGCCTTGAAGCGTCTGTCCAATTCCTCCGTGTCGGCGCACAGCTCGGTATAGTTGCTTACCGCTTCTTCATAGCCGATATCCTCTTTTTTCATTCGGTGAAAGAAACCGTTTTTGCCGTCTTCATCGGCAATATCGAATTCGCCGTGATGAGCGCCGACCGCATATGCCAACAGCTCCCCGAAAATATCTCGTGTACTTGCAGGAGGCTCATTGTGGCAGCGCTCCATAATGAGTCGAACGCCTGAAAAAGTATGGTTGACGGAACCTCGGCGCATTTCACCGTTCGAATGTATGTATCTGTCAAACAGCTCTGTGTATTTGCCGCAGTCGTGCAAAAGCGCGCAAAGATAGCCCGCCTCGCAAAGTCCCGCAGGCGCAAGCGCTCTCGAAGAGTATTCGGCAGCGCTTCTCAAATGCTCGCCTACTGTCTGCTCTCTGCCGTCATCGGCAATATGGGCAAGATATTCCATTCGCAGCCTCCTTGATTATCCGCATCGCTGTGACGTTTCTTCACAGTGCAATTCAAAAAATAATGCGTACCTAATTCACCTGCGGCATCCGCAATTGTCAACAATTTTTCCACTTTTATTTCTAAACTCATTATAATATTCCCGATTGTGATTGTCAATATATTAAGATAATTTCTTTATTCTGCAAACACTTAAGTCCGTTTTATTGGTCAGCAAACCATCATTAAAGGAATTGATAATTCCTTTTAAAGATGATATAATGGCTTTATTAAACTACTGAAGCGGATTTTGCCGAAGGACAGGAGAATGGAAATGCTTAACATTATGGCTTTCGTGCCTTGCGTCACGGGCATGGCGCTGCCGACATTTGCGAGCGAAAAAAAAGAGATATATGTTTCGCCGAACGGTAGCGACAATTCCGAGGGCGATATCGGCTCCCCTCTTGCCACTCTCGCCGCGGCGAAAGAAAAGGCCAAGAAGCTCGGCAGCGGCGCTACGGTTTATTTCAGAGAGGGCACATACACCATCAGTGAAACCGTCCGCTTTGACAAGAGCGACAGCTCGAATGTAAAATACAAGGCATTTAACGACGAACGTGTGGTGTTCACCTCGGGCGTCCCCTACACGGGTTTTGAAGAATGCACCGTGAACGGCGTTCGTGCATTCAAAAAGGATATCGGTAAGGATGCCAACTTCAATATCCTTTTTAATGAACAAGAGGCCTTCACAAAGACAAGATACCCCGAGAGCGGCTATCTCCGTGTAAAAGAAGTCTCCGACAGCGACGTTATGCCCGAGGCGGACGGCAGCGACCATTATTTTGCTCCGCTTAACGGAATGTACGCCGAAGCAGGCGAAATCGGTGAATTCAAAAATACGACCGACGTCACCGTCAGAATTTTGCATTTCTGGAAGGATGAGATGCTGCCCGTGTCATCATTTGACAGCGAAAGCTGCCACTTCAAATTCAGCAAATACGCAAGCATGAGCATCAAGCAAAACGACCGGTTCTTCCTTGAAAACGTGTTTGAAATGCTCCGCAAACCCGGTCAATGGTATCTTGACAAGGCAGAGGGTATACTCTATGTGATCCCGAATGACGGCGACAGCCCCGCCGAATACACGGTCGACGGTGCAATGCTTGAAACAATGATATCGGTCGACGGCGCAAACGGTATCTCTTTTGAGAATATCATATTCAGAGGCAACGGCTTCTCATATTCGGTCGAGCGCGATTTTTCTCAGGCCGCCTATGATGCAACGCCGTGCATATCCTATGAAAACGCCCGCAATTTCAGTATCAAAAATTGCGAATTCAGGGATATCGCCGCCTGCTCCGTATTCCTCGGTAAGGCGGTGCAAAACGCCTCGGTCGAGAGCTGCATATTCGACAATATCGGCGCTCAGGCGGTTTATATTCGCGGTGAAAATGTCGACGTTTCCGATGAAAATGTGACAAAAGATATCCGTGTGACAAACAACAGCATATCGAAATACGGCAGAGTTTTCTTCAACGCGGTCGGCGTGCTTGTTATCCACGCCAATTCCGTTGAAATCTCACATAATGAGATACATGACGGATATTACACCGCTGTTTCGGTCGGCTGGGTTTGGGGATATTCCTATTCCGTGACCTACAACAACAAGATTTGCGACAATCTGATATACAATATCGGTCAAGGCTGGCTCTCCGACATGGGCGGCATATATACGCTCGGCAATCAGCCCGGCACCGTCATCTCGGGCAACATCATCCATAATGTCGCCGCCGACCCGGACGAGGGAGGCTACGGCGGCTGGGGTATTTATCTTGACGAAGGCTCATCGTATATTACCGTTGAGAAAAATCTGGCATATTCCTGCGGCAGCAATGCGTATCATCTGAATTACGGCTCATATAACACGGTGAGAAACAACATTTTTGTCCTCAGCGGCGAGTCGCAATTCAAAACGGTGAGCAATCTCGGCCGTGTAACGCCCGATGACGGCGGCAAAAAGACCATTGACCTTTTCAACAACATTATCCTGACTGACGGCGGAACACGGGCAGTTTCAAACATCAGTGATAAAGCAGCATGGAACGAATACAATAATATATATTGGGATCTCAGCTTAGGCGACGATATCTATATTGACATAGGCGACCGAGCCGACCGCTCAATAGGGATTCAGCGAGCAATGGTAAAGGGACTTGTCACTTCACCTACGATCGCCGACCCGATGTTCAGAGACGCGGCGAACTTCGACTTTGAGCTAAGCCCGGATTCCCCCGCAATTGCGGCGGGCTTTGAGCCGTGGGATTACGCCGACGCCGGCACGGTCAAAGGCACGGTTATCGGAACGGCAACCGAGGGCGGCGCTACACCGTATAACGCCGAATCCGCACACGTCCCCATGACAAAAGCCAAAGAGGCGTTCCATTTTCTCGTTGAATTTTTCTGTAAAATCATCAATTTCTTCGGCGGCATTTTCGGAAAATAAGGCATAAAAAATAACAGGGACTGTGTGATGCAGTCCCTGTTTTGGTTTATCTTATTGAGTTATTGTTTATTTAATTTTTACGAGTCTGTCGCCGCGGACGAGGTAGGCATTTTGGGCGAGGTCGATCATCGGCTGGTCATTATAGGAATCGGTATAGAAGTTTTCGACCACTGCGTCGGGGTAACGCTCTCTGAACGCCTTGACCTTATTCTCTCTGAAGCAGAAGTTGACGAGCTTCATGCTGTCAAGGTCGGTGGTGGAGGCTATATAATTCTTGATATTCAGCCTCTTGCATATCTCCTCGAGCACAACGTCGATACAGGCGGACAGGATAACATCGTCATCCCTGCGCTGTCTGAGATAGAAGGACTTTATCTTGCGGCTGTTGTTATCCCAGAACTCGGTAACGTCGGAATCAATATTCTCTATGCCCCGGCAATAATCCTCGACCACGCCCGAGTAATTCTCAAGCGCCTGCTCGAGCGACATCTTGCCCGCCTTATACTTGAGCACAGCGCTCAGACCCCAGGGTATCTTTGCGAGCAGCTTCGGATCCTTCTTGAGATAATAAAGGAAGAGATCCACGCCGGATTCGCCTCTGTAGATAGTATTATCAAAATCGTAAACGTTCATTTTAATTTGCTCCTTTTCATCTTTTGTCCCGTTTTATTGCCGTTTCTGAACGGCTCCCCATCTGTCAAGTATTATACCATTACACAATTGAATTGTTTTTCCTTGTCGGAATAAATTTATTATGGTTTCCTTAAGGTTTTATTAAGAAAGCTGCGAAGGATTACAAAAAGTATACATTTTTGCCCCAAAGAAGCTGAAAACGCCCGAAATTACACATTTCGAGCGTTTGATCTTTTCTTATTTGTTTTCCAGCTTTTTGAGCTTACGGCAAAGGCTCGATATCGGCAGGCCGACTATATTGAAATAATCGCCCTCGATGCTCTCAACGAGCACGCAGCCCCTGCCCTGTATGCCGTAGGCGCCCGCTTTATCCATCGGCTCGCCGGTATTGACATAGTCGTTGATATCCTTGTTGCTCAGCTCATAGAATTTCACCTTGGTGACGACGTGATATATTTCGGTCTCGCCGCCGTGAGCAATGCAGACGCCTGTCATAACGAGATGCTCCCTGCCCGAGAGCATTTTAAGCATCTCGACAGCCTCCTTTTTGCTCTTAGGCTTGCCCAATATCTTACCGTCGCACACGACCACGGTATCCGCACCGATAACTATCGATCGGCCGTGCCGCTCGGCTATAGCCATCGCCTTTTTGCGAGCCGTCATCTCGACCGCATCCTCGGGCGGAGTGCCCTCTGGTACGCTTTCGTCAACATTGAGGGCGAGCACCTCGAATTTAACGCCCGCAAGGGTCAGCAGCTCTCTGCGGCGGGGCGAGGTGGAAGCAAGAATTATGTTTTTCATCGGTCGCCCTCCCTCCTGAGCATTTCTGCGGTGCGGAGCACGAGCGCCTGAGTTTTGCCGTCGGGGATTTCACCCGCAAGCACCATATCGACCGCCTTTTGCAGCGGTATCTTTTCTATCTCGAGGTATTCGTCGTCATCGGGATTTGTGTGGGTAAAGGTGAGACCCCTTGCAATATAGAGATAGATTATCTCGCCGCAATAGCCCGGTGAGGGGAAGAATTCGCCGATGAAGCCGAAATCTTTTGCGACTGCTCCGACCTCCTCCTCAAGCTCACGCTTGCCTGCCTCGCAATGATCCTCGCCCTTCTCGAGCTTGCCCGCGGGCAGCTCAAGCACGACCTTCATATAAGGATATCTGAACTGTCTGACAAAGAGCAAGCAGCCGTCGTCGGTCAGCGGCGCGATACAGACTCCGCCGTGATGCTCGACCACCTCACGGGAGCAGGGTCTGCCGTCGGGCAGCTCGGCTTCGTCGCAGCGGACGTTGATTATGCGCCCGTTGTATACATAATTCTTTTTGACCGTCTTTTCAGAAAGCTCCATACAGTTTACCTCCGAAAGTTTTATATCGGCATCACGTTGAATACTATATACTAAAATATGCTATGGTGGTGCTGATATGGATTATATCACAAACGCAACCGTTTTAACAACAGAAAATCAGAGAAAAATGATTTTTTCGCTGAAAAAAGCCTTCCCGTCGCTGGACTGCCGCCTGATAGGGCACTCGCTCTGCTCAAGGGGGATATTCTCGCTCGGCATCGGCAGGAGCTCCGACCCGCTTCTTATAGCGGCGGGATTTCACGGCCAGGAGTGGCTGACCTGCCTTGCGGCGCTGAGATTCGCCGAGCTGCTGCTGCGCTCAAGAGCGACGGGCAAAAAGCTCTGCGGCATCGACACCCGCTGCATCACCCGTGAAGTGATAATCGTCCCCTGCGTCAACCCCGACGGAGTTCAGATAGCAATAAACGGCTGCGACGGTGCGGGCAGATACTCCGCCGAGGTCAGCCGCATTTGCGCCGCTTCGGATGAGAAATGGAACGCGAACGCAAGAGGAGTCGATATCAACCACAATTTCGACGCCGGGTGGGATATCCTGCGGGAGCTTGAGATAGACAGCGGCATCCTCGGCCCCGCACCGAGGAGATACGGCGGATATATGGCGGAGAGCGAGCCCGAGACGGCAGCTCTCGTCGCTCTTTGCAGAGTTCGTCAGCCGAGGATGGCTATAGCGCTGCACAGCCAGGGCGAGGAGATCTATTGGCGCTACGGCGAACGAATTCCTCCCGCAAGCGAACGGATAGCCCGCATACTTGCGGCCGCATCGGGCTACCGTCTCGTCGAGAACGACGGCCTTGCCTCCCACGGCGGCTTTAAGGATTGGTTCATAGAGTATTTTGACCGCCCCGCATTCACCGTTGAGATGGGCAAGGGCGAGAATCCGTTGCCCGTCGGCGACCTTGACCGAATTCTCTGTCAGATAGTCCCCATGCTGACCCTTGCGGCGATAATGTAGGCAAGTTCCACAAAAAACGACGCTTTTTTTAGGTTAAATCGTTGTCTTTAAAAACCAATTGAATAGTGTTATAATAGATTGAATTAATACCCGTCGGGCGGCCGACAGATTTTTCATGATAAGGAGAAAAAGAAATGAACAACCGTTATTTCTGCGCAAAAGAAAACGGTAAGCTCAATTATCCGCACACCATTCTCACCGGTTTCGGATTCCTGGCTTCCTCGATTGCGTGGGCTATCTACGACCCCTACATAACCAAGATCCTCAACAGGCTCTTAACAAGCAGTGCGACCATCACCTCATGGAGCACCAAGCTCAACGAAGCCTTCCCGAAGCTGGCTGAATTCGCAGCCGCCAACGGCGAGGACGTGGCGACCGCGGCGGGCGGTATCACCCTCGTCCCCCTCTTCATCGGTATCATAATGACCTTTGATAATATTTTCGGCGTTATCTTCCAGCCGACCTTCGGCAAGCTGTCGGATAACACCCATTCACGCTTCGGCAAGCGCCGCCCCTATGTTATCTTCGGCGCTCCGATATCCGCCGTTCTTTTTGCAATAATTCCTCTCGTCGCGGTCAAGAGCGGCTCGCTCCCGCTGACGATGCTCTTCATCATCCTTTTTGTCTTTATCATGTCGCTTTGGAGAGCGCCTGTTGTTGCTCTCATGCCCGACCTTACCCCGAGTGAGATACGCTCCGAGGGCAATGCCGTCATCAACCTCATGGGCGGCCTCGGCGGCGCTATCGGCCTTTTCGCCGGCACTATAGTCACCGCCATCTACTGCGCGGTCACGGGTGCGAATTCAAAGGCGGACGATTTTGACGAATATGTTACCTTCCCCTATGTTTTCCTGCTCGGCGCAATAGTCATGATAATCGGTATGCTCGTCATCCTCTTCTTTGTTAAGGAGCCTGACAGCAGGATCAAGATCCAGGGCGAGATGAATCAGGCGGCTGACGAAGCAGCAAGAAGAAAGGCCGAAAAGGAAGCTCTCAAGGCCGAAAAGGCCGCAAGGAAAGCCGAGAAGCTCTCCTTCGCCGAGAGAAGAAGCCTTATCTTCATGCTCCTCGGTCTGTTCTTCCTCTTCTGCGGCACCAACGCAATCTCCACCTTCTTCGCTCTCTTTGCCGCTGAGATACTCGGCAAGACCACCGCTGAAGCAACCATCATGACCACCGCATTCGCAGCCGCCTCCGCAATTGCCGCCCTCCCCGCAGGCTGGCTCGGCAAGAAATTCGGCAGGAAGAAGACCATACTCGGCGGTCTGTTCATATTCATCCTTGCATTCGGCGCATATCTGCTCACCGAGAACCTCGGCATAGACGCCCTGAGCGGCGCTCTTATCTGGGTCGCTCTTATCGTCGGCGGAGCGGCGAATATGTTCATCACCGTCAACACTCTGCCGCTCGTGCTTGAGATAGGCGGCATCGACAAGGTCGGCACTTTCACCGGCTACTACTACACCGCAACCTTCTCGGCTCAGATAGCCACCCCCATCATCTACGGTATCGTGCGTATGTTCACAGGCACCTATATGTCGCTGTTCTACTACTGCCCGATCGCGTTCATCCTCTCGGCGCTCTGCATTCTCGTCGTTAAGCACGGCGAGGCTATCCCCGACGAAATAGTCGAGGCAGTCAGAGAAGAGAACGAGGACTGATATCAATTCCACGACATCTTCTGCCGACGGCTTTGAGTGAGAATCCGCAGCTCGCCCGAAGCCCAAGGCGATCATACATCCTTCTATAGAGCTGAAAGCATCGGTTTTCCGGTGCTTTTGGCTTTTTAAAAAGAAAAAGATCGGCCGAAACCGATCTCAATCCTTGCTTAATTTAACTAAGTATTCCGTTGTGCCGTCCTCGTATTTTCGCTCGCCCGTATCGGTGAAGCCGTGGCGCTCATAGAAGCGGAGCGCGCGCTCGTTTTTCTCAAGCGCCCAGAGGAAGCGGCAGCCCCTTGCGGCGGCAAACTCTATCAGCTCGGCGCCTATCCCCCGCCCTTGAAACAGCGGCTCAACATACAGGCGCTTTAGCTCCTCGCCGTCGATCTCGACGAAGCCACGCACGATCCCGTCGTCATAGACAAAGATATTACGGAGCCTGTCCTCGGTGAGGTCACGGGCGACTCTCAGCACCTGCATCTCGCCGAAGGAATAGCTCTCATCACCGAATATCGGCAAAAAGTTAATGCGATTGTTAAACACAAGTATCTCCGCAATGCGGGATATATCGCCGTTATCGGCTACACGAATCATCATTTGCTCCCGAGACGCTCAATGAAGCGCTCGGCCTCCTCCCGTGAATGAAATACGATTATTTCTCTGCCGTCCCTGTATTTTTCGAGCAGCTCATATATCCGCGGGCGGCAGTCTGCGGCGAAATCCTCTATCCATTGACGGAATTCACCGTCCAATTCCTCCTCGACCCACGGCATATCCTCCCGCTTCTTGCCCACTCGGCTTTTTGCGCCCTCAAGGCAAATCTCGGTAGACAAATCGAGCATAAACACCGTGTCGCATTCACGAAGCCTCATCTCAAGGGTGCGGGTATAATTGCCGTCGATTATCCAGCCGTCTCCGCTCATTATGCGGGCGAGGGCGGAGTCGAATTCCTCGCGGCTTATGTTCGTTTTGTCGGGCGTGTGCCACAGCATGTCGAGATAGTGCAGCTCAAGCCCCGTTGCGGCGGCAAGCGTCCGGGCAAAGGTGCTTTTCCCCGCGCCCGGGCAGCCGATAACGATCACTTTATTCATTGTCAATGTTTATCACCTCATAGCTCTAAGCGCCGATACCGAGGGCTTCGGCGGCGTCGATGGTATGGGGTTGGCGGCTGTTGACCCTCTCCATGAAGTGCTCACGGCCGCGGTCGGTCGAATTCTCAACGAGGTCGAGGCAGATTCTATCATCGGGCGCATGAATTCCGGGCGCAGATAATTCTGATTGCCGTCCTCGCCGGAATGCACCTTGACAGCCACCTTGCCCGGCAGCTCAACTCCAAGGCGCTTATACAGCTCAACGGCCGCCTCGGGCGTCAGTTCCTTTGTGAAGAAAACCTTTGCCTTATCCATACTTAAACCTCTTTCGCGTTATTTCAATATATCCTCGCAGCGGTATCTCGGCTTGCCGACGGCCGTATTCTATCGCCTCGGTCGGGCAATATGATATACACGCCATGCAGTGAGTGCAGTTGCCGCCCCACAAAGGCTTGCCGTCCTCCAATGTGATATTGTTCAGCGGACAGAGCCTCACGCATTTGCCGCAGCCGATACATTTATCATCGGCGCGGAACGGACGCGCCCGAACGCACGTCAGATAAAAAATCGGGTTCACAGCGTCACTCATCAGGCGGTCATAGAGATTCCTGCGCGGAGCGGGGAAAGCCTCGCCCTCGGCGATTCTCTGCGCCGCACCGGCTATTGACGGCTCCGCTTTTCGGATTATCTGCCTCGCCTTCTCTTTGGAGGGCACGGAGAACATGGCGATGTAATTCTCGGGCATGACAACCTGAGCCGTGCCCATGTATTCAAAGCCCTTTCTACCGCAAAGCAGCTTGTTATACTTCGCCGCGTCGCCTATCTCGCCGCCGCAGTCCATGATGAACCAAGCCTGCTTTCCACCGGTAAATTCGGTATCGCCGATCCATTTCTCGGCAGTTTTCGGAATCCTCCATGCATATGTCGGCGTGACAAAGACAAGTCTCTCGGCCTTGACGGCGGAGGTATCAGAACGCTTGACCCGCTCGGTCATATCCAGCAGCTCATCGCCGATGACCTCGGCCACCCTCTCGGCAACATAGCGGCTGTTGCCCGTGCCGGTGAAATATAAAATCACTGTTTTACCCCCTTCCGCGAGCGTTTTACATTATAATTATATCCCATCGACGACGTTTTTTCAAGAGGAATTGATATGCGTAAATCGCACCGCCCGCTGCTCTGTACGGCATAACCGAACCTCAGGCAAAAAATATAAACAAAGTTAAAAAAACACTTGATTTTTCTCTCGTAATATACTATAATGCTTTAGTCAGCAGATTTCTCTGCCGCAATTAAATACTTCGGGGTGTAGCGCAGATGGGCGAAGAGATTCGCCGCGTCCTGCGGACGAAACAGGCGTAGCTCTGAGGTGAAAAAACAAGGAGCAATGCGAAGCGCTCCAAGCGAGCAGTGCGACTATGTTTTTGAGGGAAGCGCAGCGGAGACATTGCACAACGACAAATTGACCGAATAAAACTTAACTTCAAATCAAATCGGGGTGTAGCGCAGATGGTAGCGCGCTTGGTTCGGGACCAAGAGGCCGTGGGTTCAAATCCCGCCACTCCGACCAACAATAAAACTCACCGTTCATCGGCGGGTTTTATTGCTTATTGGGTATGATTTGAATCTGCGGCCTCTTGCAAGTCACGAACCGATGTGAGGGACCAGGCGACGGAGCCGAGCGCTGCCTGCGGCAGATGAAGCGAGGCGGAGGAAGAGAAAAACAAGGAGCAATGCGAAGCGCTTCCAGCGAGCAGAGCGACTATGTTTTTCTCGGTCAGCCGTGGGTTCAAATCCCGCCACTCCGACCAACAATAAAACTCACCGTTAGATAGGTGGCCATAAAACAGTAGCCCACGAAAATTACTGATATATGGCATCTGTCTGACAGGGTTGGAAAACATGAACCAGGCATCATTGAGATGAAAATCTTGATGATGCCTGGTTTTTCCTATAAATGATAGATTCCCTTTTGTTAAATCAAAATACATTTTTTGATACAGTATCTATATTGTTTAGTTTCACAACAAAGATAATGCAAGAGCATAAAATTCTGTTGTAATTGTGAGATTGCTATTGAGAACGTCGAAAAAAAGATTATAATGTAAGTAACATATTTCTGTGGGGGGATACACATAAAAGTTAGCTATAAAAAGCTGTGGATACTATGTGCCGGGAAAGAAATAACCCGTGCTGAGTTGAGAAAGAAAGCAGGGCTTTCTTCTGCTACCTTCACAAAGTTAGGTAAAAATCAGGAAGTAAACCTATCTGTTTTACTGCATATTGCAGAGGTAATGGATTGTAACGCTGGAGACATGATGGACTTTATCGCAGAAAGTAATTCTGCAGCTATAGATCCGAAAGAATGATAGCAGGATTGAGGTGATCATACATGCCCTTAACCCATGTATGTGTATGGGATGGAAAAGCTGGATATCGTCGTGTATCAATAGAAGAAGCATGCTCCATGTACCCGTATACAGTCGCAGCTAATAGAGGGATTTTTGTTTGCTCTTTGTGTGCGCAAAATGTTGGACTGACAGCTCCTGGCGCCAATGTACGACATTTTCGTCATACATCTGCTGCACAGAAAAAAGAGTGTGAAGATCGTGCGCAAGCGTATGCACGGGCCAGCACGGGATATAACTGTCATCCGATGCCACTTCGCATTAAGGTGGCTCACGGAAGCTACTTGTTGGAATTAGGCTTTTTTCATACACCATCTTCTGCTATTCATACACCATCTTCTGCTACAAGCGGTCCCAGGTGCCAAAAAATCATAATTACAGATGATAACAAGCAGCAGCATATTTACTCATTTGAGAGACTTTCTTTAGAAGGTGTTACCTATCTAAACGTAGGAAATATTCCCAGCACAGAGTACCATCTTTCTTATGATCATCCATCATCAAATTTGGATAGATATTGGCCGTCTAAAACAACAGGCGTCAATATCAGAGGTTCATTTTTTGATTGTTCTACCGGGAAAATATTGTATTCTGGCAGTAAAGCATATCCTTATCGAGATTACTATCTCCTTCAGCGCAGATCCATTGGATATGTACCTCATGGAATCTCCTATGAAAGCATTGCTGAAACCAGAACAGGCTCCTTTACAACCTGGTATTTATATAAAATCCATGTGCAGGATTTCTCTGCCTCAGTTGCTCGATTTTTCTTGGAGAGGTCGATTTTCTTAACGGAAAAACCAGTAGTTTTTTATCCAATTTGGCCACCGTATGTTGAAGATCCTTATTTCTTGTACCACCACGACCCAAGAATTTATTTTTATATGCAGGGTGGAGATGCTGAACTTAATATTTACCCAGCTACCATATATGCTCAGCACCAAAATCTTGGTGATGGGAAACTCTATAGGATTTATGCAGCATCAAAAGAACAGTTATTATCTCTGGGGCAGTCGGGCGCAATTGGTTTTTCTTACCTCATGACAAAACCCCTGGATATGGTTGCAGCATTTCCGGAGGTACAGATCAAAAGTATCGATGGAAATTTGATTGCAGAAGATACCTGCAATCGACTTCCTAAAGGAAAACAACTAACCATTCAAACACCTTTTGACGGAAAGGTTATCCTCCTAAAAAATAATAAGATCTTAGAAATACGACATATTGTTGCTGAGGAAATACTCACCGTAGATGATCTTTCGTTTGGGTGTGAGGTTCGGATTTTCCAGAGCTGCGACATGGTTCGAAGTATAAGATTCGAAAAGTCAAAGGAAAACAAAAATTACGCTGATTTTGATCAAGAAATGATTCAAAAATTAAACAATTGCAATGGACCTGCGATGGCTGTTCCCCATAGTGTAGGGGTAATAGCAAAGAGCCTTTCGAATTTCCCACAGTCAAAAAAATGGTTATATCGAATGATTCGGAAAGGGAATGTTCCTGTAGATGCTTTTAAGCTCATGGTATCTTATCAAAACAGAAAGAAGGGGGCTGTGAAACATGACTAATGATATGGTGGAGTTTGTTTCAGTATGCCGTATTTCGGAAGATTATAATGGACGTATTTGGCTAACTCGAATTGCTGACATCAACGATCAGCAACTATCGGTTCCTTACAAATCCAATCGAAGCACAACCTATTTTGAAAACCGTGATAGATTATATCGTAATGACGGCCCTTCTCAGGTGGACACGATAGGCGTATGGCGCTGGACAGCAACTCCTAATCTTAACGATTCGGAAACCGACTACGTGCAATCTTTTTTTGTGTCGGATATTTTGCCGATACGTGTAGTGGTTAGTCAAGGCGTAAAATCCACGCAAAAACTAATTGAATCTTTAAAAGACGGTTCAGTTTGGACAAAGCCGTATATTTGTGACACGTTATTTTGCTACGAAAGAACATGGGGTAATTTCATAGGAGTTCTGTGTCGTCCTGAAGAGTTTGTTGTCTGCAACCAATATGCAAAGCTTAAGGATACTACCTATTCACTCCCTTGTTTTTCCTTCCAGAGCAGCGACATTTACAATTGGGATGATAAGAATCTACGCTTTATGAGGCGTATAAGATTGGGAGAACCTGAAAAGTATATCCCTGTTGGTAATGTCGATGAATTGATTCGGACTACAATTTCAGATCGCATGTCATGGAAGCTTTATAAAGATTGTATCGGGAAAACTAAAGCTGAATGGAGGGATTGTAAAGCACTTTTTGACCGAGCGTGTATGGAGTCTCTGTATGAAGAAGTTTCAGAAAAACTTGGTTGTCCCTTGGAAATTGCCAGTGAAAACGTTGAACAATTCGTAAAGAGAGCCGGTAGCCTTATTCAGGAGGGAGACATTGATTCTGATGTTTTAGCACAAATTGCATTAAATCACGATGCATTGCGTGCTCAATGTGAAGCCGCTGTTAAAAGTCAATGGCTGGCTACTCATGCTGAAGAAATTGCTACAGCTCAGTCTGAAATTGATCAAAAACATAAGGATGCGGCTGATGCTGAAGCTGCCTATAAAAAATTACTTGCGGATACATCAAAAGCACAATCAAAACTTGATAGCATTTTGAAGAAAATTGAAGAGTATGAGGCATTAGGCACTAAAACCGTTCAGGCCATCCATGATAAAATTGGCTTGGCACAGCAGGATATGGCTGGCTTTATTGCAGAATTGTCAGCCTTTATGCCCCAGCAATCCGTGCAGAGTGGTTCGACAAACCGTTGGACATTTATCCCCGGCGAGGTGTGCCATAGTATGGACAACCTGGAAGGATGCAGCAGCTGGAGGGATACTTTCGAACTGCTATGTGACAACCTTCAGCTTGCGGGTATCGGATCGCAATGGACAACTATGCTGTCCTCCTTCCTATACTCTTCATATCTGAATCGTATGCCGCTGTTACTGGCCGGCCCCAACGCAAACGCCATTGCAGATGCCTTGTCTATAACGATCTGCGGTCAAAAAATCGATCTACTTAAATGCTGCGGTGAACAGGATGCCGAAGCAATTTCCGGGTTTGTGGAATCAGACATGGCTGCGGTGCAAAATCCGTTCCACCCAGACTGGGTTTCCTGTATCTCTCATTCCAACAACGGTTTTGCCTTGTGGCTTCATCCGTTCACCGAAGACCTTCAGATCGAGCCTCGCAGTTTGTACCATTATGCTTATCCCGTTTTTACGGAATGCTTTGTTGATCAGCTTCCCTCTGTAGAAAATATGGACGCTGGTCAGGAAACGGTTGAATACGATGAATTCAAGCCAGATCCAAAGTATCGGGCTAAGATGGGCCCGGTCAAAAAGCTGGGCTTGAGTCGGCTGATGCTGAGCCGTCTGGAAAAGGTTTTGGCAGACGCCAAGTGTATAGGCTCCATTTCTGATACCAGCATGGAATGCCTGTTTGGAATGTTGCCCATGTGCGTTTTAAGCGGTAAACAGGAAGCACTGACTGAGTTGCTGGATAGTGAGAAAAACATAAAATCAGAAGTCCGGGCGGAGCTTCAGCGTTACGTAGAGGAGTGATATTATGAAAGATCAACTGATTTCTGAAATATCAAAACAGCTAAATATTGCAGAAACTGCTGGTACAGAAAGCCTCTGTAAAGCAATTTATAGTGCAACGGGTAAGATGGCTCTTGCATCAATTTGGGACCATCCCGAAGATGAAAAGTTCGTCTCTATTCAGCACTTTAAGAAGAGAGCGGCCCAGGTTTTGGACGCATATCTTTCCATTTACCCAGAGGCTGCATATCGCTTCCCATCGGATCGGAGCGGTATCATTGAGGATATATACGAAACCTACAGAAGGAACGGATTCTTTTACCATTCTTCTCATCGGTTGTATCCTGCGGCACCAAGTACCGGAGGGACGGGACAATGCTCCTTGTACCGGGGCGTTCCGCCGGAGAAGCCGTGTTACATGAGCGGATTGGGGCTGTATGGTGTTACAAAAGCTGCAGAGCATGGTCAATCTGCGGCAGAGATGTTTGAGCTGCAGAAGCAGCCCCTTTCCGACTATTTACAGGAAGTTTTGGCGAGCAATGACTGGAACGAAGTGGAGTGGCCCGAAGATGCGGAATTTTTGCGCTTGAAGCCACCATTTTCCAGAGGATATTGGCAGGAAAAACCGGACAAGGTTGAAATACCCTCAATGGCCCGTTACGGAGCTCCCAATAAGCTGTACGTCTTTTATCGCTGGCTTAACGGCCATTTTGAGCAAAAGTCCATTCCCTCCTGGAGGGTAGACGATTTCAGAACCATTGGTCAGCCTGGCTATGGAGAGTATCGGCGCATCGCCTGTGGACTTTTAGAGGCTGCGCAGAAGCTCCCGCCAGTGGTCGCTAAATCTGCCTCAAATCATACGGTGTCAATTAAATTGGGATATCGTCTGCCCCCTGCAGAAGAGGACTTCTTCAAGCTATACAGCTGGCCGATCAACTTTAATATTACGCAGAAAACACCACAAGTGTTTCAGCGTGAAATGTCCGAAATTGTGTATCCGGTGTTCAAGCAGCATCTGGAATCCATCGGATACCGCTTTGTGGAGGAATAAAACATGGCGAATGGAGCAAATGCCGTACATATGCAGCTGCGGCAAGCTTTGGAAAACTATATAAAATCCCAGTATTTCGGGAAGTCCCCCATTCTGCTTTCTGCGCTGCAGGGAAAGCTGGACCAAGAAGGAGTTTTATACCAGAAACCTTATATTGAATCCTCGCCTGCCTATAAGAGTAAAGAAAATGGAATACAAGATTCCGAAGTCTTGCCTGACTGGCTGAAAAACTATTTCACCCAGCTGTCCATCGCAGACCTGGGTGTCTATCCTGCACCCTTCTGCCATCAGATTTCTGCTCTGGAGGCAGCCTTCAGAGGAGAAGATTTGTTTGTGTCCACTGGTACAGGCTCTGGTAAAACTGAGTGTTTTATGTGGCCCTTGATGGCAAAGCTTGCTGATGAGGCCAGAAATCGAACAGACAGTTGGGAGCTTCGTGGCGTACGCACGGTTATCATGTATCCCATGAACGCACTGGTCTCTGATCAGGTGAGTCGTCTTCGCAGACTGATCGGCGACCCGGATCATCGCTTTGTGAAAATTTTCCGTGAGACTTGTGGAAATGGTGCCCGGCGTCCACAGTTCGGTATGTATACAGGCCGTACCCCTTATGCAGGACCTGAACCCAGAAAGGACGCCGATCATAGGCTGGAAAATACCTATTCTAAAATGGTCCACCCGGAAACGGCTGAAGGTGAAGATTTTCTACGGCAATTGACGAAGGAAGGTAAAATTCCATCCAAGGAAAATTTTGATGCTTTCCTGGAGAAATTACACAACAGCAAACATATCCCCGATGCAGAAGATGCGGAATTAGTCACTCGTTTTGAGATGCAGCAGTTCTGCCCCGATATTCTGATCACCAACTATTCTATGCTGGAGTATATGCTTCTTCGCCCCAGAGAGAAAAAAATCTGGGATGATACCAAAAGATGGTTAGAAAGTGATCCCAAAAACAAGCTTCTGTTTGTTATTGATGAAGCACATATGTATCGTGGTTCTGCCGGTGGAGAAGTTTCTCTGTTGATCCGAAGATTGTTTCACCGTTTAGGAATCGATCGGAGCCGAGTCCAATTTATTCTGACCACTGCCAGTATGCCAAACAATGACGAAGAAGACCGCAAGGAGGTGCGGGACTTCGCCAATGCGTTGACTGCCTCGGATGATAATCATTCGTTCTGCTATCTGACCGGTGAAAAAGAAAAGCTTGGTGCAGAGCGCTGCAATGATCTTCCACTATCTCATTTTGTTGGGATGGAAGCCGAACCTTTCGAGGGCGATGACACCCAACGATTGGATGCACTGAATCATTTCTGGTCCGGTATTCCGGGGGCACCAGCTCCCTTTATGGATGTGGATTGCGCATGTCATTGGCTATATGATCATCTCGTTGCGTATAAACCGTTCTGTGAGATGTTTCAGCTTTGCCGAGGGACTGCCGTTTCCTTGCAGGAACTGGCAGACTCCATTTTTCCGGAAGGTGAAACAGAGGATGCCATTCATGCTGTGAGTGTTATGTTGGCGATTGCTCCCCTGGCTCGCAGCGAAGAAGGCAGCGTCCTGTTTCCTGCCCGAATGCACATGCTATTTCGTGGAATCAAAGGCGTTTACGCCTGCACAAATCCGAATTGTCCCCATTGTCACTCTGAAAATGGGCTGACCTTGGGAGAAATTTATTTTTCTGATGGCAGAATGACCTGCAAGGAATGCGGTAGTGCAGTTTACGAGCTTTATAACGACCGTCGCTGCGGCAGTATTTTCATCAAAGGGTATGTTCTAACTGCTGATTTTGAAAATCGCAAAAAAACTTATTTGTGGCACCAACCTGGAATTGTTAATGAGGATGAGGTAAAAGAAATCCACCTGTTCTTGCCAGATACAGATTATCAGTTACCCCAAAAGCAAGGTAAGAATAAAATATTCCCCTGTTATCTGGACATTGAAAGCGGATTTATTGATTTCGCAGATGATTCTTTGAATGGCAAACCCGGAATTAGAAAACTCTATTACAGCGATTTTACTGCGAAGGGACGTCCCAACATTCTGACATTTTCCACATGCCCCCATTGTCGGCATGAGCTTTCCAAAATGCAGCTGACTTCTTTCAGCACCAGAGGCAACCTTTCGTTTTTCAATCTAATCAAAGCACAGTTCCAAGCGCAGCCTCCGGTTCCGAAGAAAATGGGATGCCCGGATCAGCTGCCGAATGAAGGAAGAAAGGTTCTTCTCTTTTCTGATAGCCGTCAAAGAGCCGCAAAACTGGCTCGGGATATGTCAGATGCTTCGGATATGACCGCAGCAAGACAGCTAACTGCTCTGGCAATCCACCGAATGGAGCAGGGAACGAAAGAATATTCGTTAAATTCTTTGTATGACTTCTTTGCCATGGCTGCTGCCGAAAATCATGTGCATTTGTTCCAGGAACAGCAGCAAGAAGTTCTTCTGGAGCATGGGCAGCAGGCGATCAGAAGCTATGAGAAGAGCCAACGACGGCACAGGGATTATGAACCACGGTTTTCGATAGCAGAACATGCTCCCAGTCAGATGAAAGAGCAACTCCTGCGCTTGTATTGCGGAGGATATAATACGTTGGTGGATTCTGCCATCAGTTGGATTGAGCCGACCGACTCCGCAAAATGGGATGCAATCGACGCACTGGAGGAAGCCGGGGTTGATATTGAGGAAGATGCTTTTCTGGAGTTTTTTAACGCCTGGATTTTATGGGCCTGCGATTCCTTTGTCGTGCTTGGACAAACAATTTCCAACGATGTACGACTTAAGGTCCGTCCCAACTACGCAGGCTATGGCATGGATAAGGATTGGCATTTTTCCAACACGCTCAAAGAGTTGATGGGATGGAAGGACAATGATCCAGAAGAAGCAATTTGGGTACGGGTCCTTCGTGAAACCTTTATGGCAGAAGGACAGCACGACGAAGGAAAGTACTATGTTGATCTTTCTCGTGTAAAGCCTCGGTTCGGCTTAAATCATTCGTGGTACCGTTGTGAACGCTGCTCTGAATTAACAGCGTATCCTATGCATGGAAAATGCCCCAGCTGTCAATGTGAGCAGATCCATCCTATGACACAAGAAGAAATTGATGCACTGGATTTCTGGAGATCTCCGATTACTGACGCAATGAACGGAGAAACGATTCGGGTCATTGACACAGAAGAGCATACTGCTCAGCTGTCTCATAAGGATCAGCGAGATGAATTGTGGTCAAAAACGGAGCAGTATGAACTGCGCTTTCAGGACTTTTTGCAAGCTGGTCAGGCACCGGTAGATATCCTCAGCAGTACGACCACCATGGAAGTCGGTATCGATATTGGCTCTCTGGTGGCCGTCGGATTGCGAAATATTCCTCCTATGAGAGAGAACTACCAACAGCGTGCCGGCCGTGCTGGTCGGCGTGGTTCCAGTCTGTCCACCATTGTGACGTTCTGTGAAGATGGCCCCCATGATGCTCTGTACTTTGCTAATCCTGTTCCCATGTTCAGGGGAGACCCTCGCAGACCGTGGGTGGATACCAGCAGTGAAAAAATTGTGCAGCGTCACTTAGGAATGGTTGCACTGCAAAGCTACTTAAAATTAAAATCCGAGAGCCTGGATGCGATTCCGGCGATTACTTTTTTGGATGAGCATTTGGAAGCGTTTGGCGTTTATCTGAAAACCCACCAGATTTCCGACAATGATATTCTGATTCCTGCCCAGGCCAAACAGGCGCTGGATAGCTACAAGGATGCACTTTCAACGGCTTTGGCGCAGCTAAAGACGAAGCGTGACAAACACCCCGAGCTCTTTGAAACAGATGACGGAAGTGAATCCGGCAGAAAGTCTTTGCTGGATGCGCTTTATGAAGAAGGCATCATCCCTACATATTCCTTTCCTAAGAATGTGGTCAGCACCTATATTTCCAAACCAAACGGACAACTGAAATATCAGGTTGAACGGGGACTTGATATGGCCATTGGAGAATACGCTCCCGGCAGAGCCATTGTTGTAGACAAAACGACCTATCAGATCGGTGGTTTCTATTATCCCGGCGGAGACCGAACTGAAGCAACTGCAGCCTCTCCTGCACGGCCTTTTATTCAGGATGCCAACTATCGCAAGGGCGTTATGACTTGCGAGAAGTGTGGATGGTTTGGTTTACGGGAAGACCATATGGAGCATTGTCCCTTCTGCGGCAATCCAACACTGACCCCTATGCGTGAAATGCTGCGGCCTTGGGGTTTTGCACCCAAGGATGCCCGATCCATTGAAACAGCTCAGTTAAATGAAGAATACTCTGCTACCCAGCAGCCGCTATACTCCACATTGCCGGAGGCAGATGATGTATCCGAGATCAATGGATGTGCCAATATTCGAATGGCAGTTCGACCGAACCAGAGAATTATTATGCTGAATAAAGGTGTAGGTAATAAGGGATTCACGGTCTGTTGTGACTGCGGTGCTGCCATGCCTGGTGATGATGAAAGCGTTCTGAAAAATGTTATGCGGCCCTATCGCTCAAAATTTAATCGGACTCGATGCAAGCATACGGATACCATCAATGTGAATTTAGGGTACGATTTTATCACCGATATGCTGGTTCTGGAATTCGAACTGGATAGGATGAAGGTAGATGTCAATGCAGAGAAGAGCTCCTGGTTGAATCGAGCTGGTCAATCTTTGGCAGAAGCCTTGCGACTTGCCGCTTGCCAGGAATTGGATATAGAATTTACGGAGCTGGTAACAGGGTATCGTATCCGTCAAAATTCCAGCGGTGATTACGTGGACATCTATCTGTACGACAGTCTTTCCAGCGGCGCCGGTTATGCAGTCAGTATGGAATCTCAGATCCATACACTGCTCTCAAAGACCAGAGAGCTGTTGGAGGGATGCACCTGTGAAAGTGCCTGCCATAAGTGCCTGAAGCACTATCGAAATCAATTTGTTCATGGAATGTTGGATCGAAAGGCAGCGCTGAATTTGCTGGACTGGGGTGAACAAACAAAATTACCGGCAGAACTGAGTCCCGTCCAACAGAAAGAAATTCTGGCTCCGATGACACGAATTCTCCAGCGTTCTGGTTTTTCTGTCGATTTTGATGGACATCGCATAACTGTTCGGGGAAAATGGGCCAGCAAGAAACTGGTCATCTATCCGGCGATGTGGGCTAAGCCAAGAGGGTCTGATACAATTTTCATTAGTGATGCCCTAATCAAATATGCAAAGCCGATTGTACTAAAAGAAATTACAGGAGATATTTAAAAGATCAAGAAATGAGTTGATACCCGAATCGTATAGATCTTTTGCAGCCACCATCGCAGATGGTTTCAAAGGGGACTGGGGATGCTTCCCCCAGCAAGCAATTTTTGCGGATACGGCCAGCGGGCGGATCTGCGAAAATGAGGAAACCTGTACAGGTTTCCACTGCTTGCCACTTTGTGACAGGTGCTTTTCTGGCATCTGATCCGCACATAGTTGAGCAATTCATCAGCAGAGGGCTTCCGGAAAATCGGAGTCCCTCTGATTTTGCTTATGGGAATTTCTCGGAAGCCGGTTTCAACTTCAGACCGAATTGGACCGAAGTCAAAGCATGACCGAATTTTGAACGAACGGCTCCGGGTGGGGTGCTTCACAACTTGGCAAGCAGTGCAAAGTGGTACCACTTTGCCGCTTTACAAATTCGCAAGCAGTGTAAACAGGGCCCTGTTTACCCGCTTACAAAAATTCTACTCCGCATAATTTTTGTAAATCGCTTGTCGGGGAAACGCCCCAAACCCCTCGAACGCTGCCTTGCGGCAGCGGCTGTGCCATCGTTCCGATGGCTTTTCAAAAACCAGATTTTGCATTTTTGCTTCTGTTCCATGTGGCAAATTGAAAATTTTTCTTTAACACCAGAGGCAAATACTTGCCAAATCCTGCCGCATCGTGTAGAATGAACTTAAAATTGAATAATCTATTTTTCTGACATATTGTAGGCAAGTCCCACTTGACTCTGATCCTGAATCAGAGTATTTGCTTTTACCATTTAAGCGTAAGGCTGTTACATAACACATCTGTTGCGTTCGCAGGGCAGGTGTGTTTTGTGGCGGCCTTTTTTGCTGCCTTCTTTCAATGTTACAACAACGGAACAGACAAGGAGGAAGAATATGTTTGGAAAATTCGGAATTGACTTTGGCCCGGAAACGCACGAGGGCTTCAGCGACCGTGAGTGGAAATTGGCTTGTGAATTTTTCGATTTGATGCTGCAACTCCCCTTGCCGGAAGATGAAGACGAGTGGGATAGTTTTTTCGATTGGGCATTAAGTGAGGTATTCGATGTCGATGAGAATACCGACCAGGAAGCTGTTTTCGCAGAGCCCGAAGACGCAATGGAGTGGCTGAGAGGGCTGTTTGAGGAAGAAACTGAACAGAATGAGGTCCCCTTTGATCCCTATTTCAAAATCCAGCGTACATCCGAAACCACAAAGCGGAGTTCTGTGTACCGGGACGAAAACGGAAACCTGCACTGCTGGAATATTTCCTCTTATCAGATCCCGTCCATCTCCCTGACGGAAGAAATCTCCGGGACCATTTATACCGTCACCGGCAGCTTTGAAGGTTCTCAGAATATGCTGCGGAAGCTGGAGCGGATCACCGCACAAAATTTTCCGATTGAGATGGGGGAGGACGCATGACAAACGAGAAAAGTTATGTTAACATGATGACAACCAACCCTGTACTGACAGTTGCTCCACCAAAGGAGGAAACAGAAATGTTCGGAGCAACCGAAAAGATTACCGCACTCTATTGCAGACTTTCTCAGGAGGATGAAAGGGCCGGCGAGTCTCTCTCCATTGAAAATCAAAAAAGTATCCTGCTTTCGTATTCCCGAGAGCACCACATGACGAATCCGGTGTTCTTTGTGGACGACGGCTATTCCGGCACCAACTTTGTTGAGGTAAGATAACGATACCTTTTTTGCAGAGGGTGTTATCTTACCTCTTTTTGATGTATGTTAGATAGCATAACTCTTTACGTCGGCTCCTATCTGTCTGAAATAGGAGAT
>ENA-OROK01000821-OROK01000821.1-human-gut-metagenome-genome-assembly--contig:-NODE-821-length-34058-cov-3.756433_pt1 | contig 34058 bp, 29 predicted proteins | sample MGYA00242127_ERZ509046 | MGnify/ENA primary metagenome ERZ509046 (study PRJEB26280, sample SAMEA2338728) | human gut metagenome | biome: human gut; feature: human-associated habitat; material: faeces... | reverse complement strand
ACGAAGATAAAGGAGCTGTCCGAGCTCGAAAAGGAGAATGAAGATGAGTAAAAAATATACCGCCGACGAGTATATTTTGATGATAAATAACGCGCTGATGTCCCGCCTTTCGGTTGAGCCGTCCGGCGCGGGCGAAGCAAAAATGCTCGAGGCGATGAGATACAGCGTCGAAAACGGCGGCAAGCGCATACGCCCGATGCTGACCCTCGAATTTTGCAGAATGTGCGGCGGCGATGTAAATAAGGCATTGCCCTATGCTTGCGCTATCGAATATATCCATACATATTCTCTTATTCATGATGATTTGCCGTGTATGGATAATGACGATATGAGAAGGGGTAAGCCCTCTTGTCATAAAATGTACGGAGAGGCTACGGCACTTTTGGCAGGTGACGCACTTCTCACTCATGCATTTGAGATTTGCTCTGCGTCAGAACTCAGCGACAGCCAAAATTTGCGTGCGGTATCTCTCTTGTCACAAAATGCAGGCGTAGGCGGTATGATAGGAGGTCAGGTAATCGACCTTAAGTACGAACAGTCCGACCCGTCCATATCCGATATTCTTACCGTTCACCGTCTTAAAACAGGCGCACTTATTTCTGCCGCTTGCATTCTCGGCTGTATTGCCGCAGGCGCAGATGACGAAAAAATTGCACTTGCCTCAAGATATGCTTATATGATTGGCACCGCTTTTCAGATAAGAGATGATTTACTTGATATTGTGGGCGACGAGGAAAAACTCGGAAAGCCCGTCGGTTCCGACGCCGATAACGATAAAACAACCTATGTCACCCTTGTCGGTGCAGACAGGGCTCAGCAGGACGTTAAGACTCTTACCGATAAAGCCATAGAGATTCTTGACTCATTCAGCGAAAATGACTTTATGAAAACCTTGTCGGAGTATTTGGTTAACAGAGAAAAATAAAGAATGAAAAGAGAAAAATTATGTCATATCTCGATAAGGTGAATTCACCTAAGGATATAAAAAAACTGAATATCGACGAACTTGACGAACTTTGTCAGGAAATTCGTTCTCTGATGATAAAAACCGTGTCCGAAAACGGCGGACATCTTGCCTCTAATTTGGGAGTGGTGGAACTTACCGTTGCACTTCATAAGGTATTTAATTCGCCGACTGATCAGATAGTATTTGATGTGGGTCATCAGTGCTATACTCATAAAATTCTCACAGGCAGAAGAAAGGAATTTTCAACTCTCAGAACGGAAAACGGCATAAGCGGCTTTACCCGTCCCGTTGAAAGTCCGCACGATATTTTTTCATCGGGTCACTCTTCTACATCTGTTTCTGCCGCAATCGGTCTTGCAAAGGCTAAGGCTCTTAAAGGCGATAAAGGCAAGGTGATTGCCGTTATAGGCGACGGCGCACTTACCGGCGGACTTGCTTATGAGGCTCTTAACAATTCAAGCATAGATACCGATAATCTCATTATTATTCTTAATGATAATGATATGTCCATCAGCAAAAATGTCGGTTCCGTTGCAAAGGAACTTACTCATATAAGAACTTCGCCGAAGTATTACAGATTTAAGTCAAAGGTCAGCAGAGGGCTTGCTAAGATTCCGAAATTCGGTGCTCAAATTACAAGATTTATCACAGTGACAAATCAGAGGATAAGAAAGAAACTTTATCACAGTACTTTCTTTGAGGATTTGGGACTCAGGTATTACGGTCCTATTGACGGTCACGATATGCAGTCGCTCATAGATGCGTTGACGGTGGCAAAGGCTCACAGCCACAGCGTGCTTATTCATGTCAGCACCGTAAAGGGCAAGGGCTACGATTTTGCCGAAAAAAATCCGTCTAAGTTTCACGGCATCGGTAAGTTTAATATAGATACCGGCGAACCACTGTCTAAAGGGAAAACTTTTTCCGATGCATTCGGAGAAAATTTGCTTTCATTTGCGGAAAAGGACAGCAGAATTTGTGCCATAACAGCCGCAATGGCTACCGGTACGGGACTTGTTAATTTTGCAAATAAGTATCCTAAACGGTTTTTTGATGTCGGCATTGCCGAACAGCACGCCGTGACATTTTCGTCGGGTCTTGCAAAAAACGGTATGATTCCGTTCTTTGCCGTTTATTCCACATTTTTACAGCGTTCGTATGACCAACTGGTGCATGATGTCGCTATGCAGGGATTAAAAGTTATTTTTTGTATCGATCGTGCGGGATTTGTCGGCGAGGACGGCGAAAGCCATCAGGGTGTGTTTGATACGGCATATCTTATGAGTGTTCCCGATTTGACAGTTTTCGCTCCCGCAACCTTTGACGAACTCTCCTCGATGATGTATCAGGCGGCATATAAAGAGGAAAAGGCTGTTGCTATTCGTTATCCACGAGGCGGACAGGCTGTTCTTCCTGAGAATTATAAATATGAAAAGCACGCCTTTGACGTTATCGGAGACAGCAGTAATGATATTTGTCTCGTTACTTACGGCAGAGAAACAGAGCCTTGCTGTAAGGCTCTAAAGGAATGTGATAACGCATTTGTGCTTAAACTTAACAAGATTAAACCGCTTTCAAGTGAGATAGCGGATGTACTTAAAAATACAAAAAAGATTTTCTTCCTTGAGGAGGGAATTAAGAGCGGCGGCGTAGGCGAATGCTTTGCCGAACTACTGCTTGAAAACGGTGTTAATGCCGAATACAGACATATATGCATTAATGACGAATTTGTTAAGCAGGCGAGCGTTGACTCACAGCTTAAAAAATATTGTCTGGATGCTCAGTCTGTAATTGATATTGTAAACGAAAAAATATAAGGATTTGTTATGGCAAAGAAAACAAGACTCGATGTGGCTGTGTTTGAACAGGGTTACGCCGAAAGCAGGGAAAAGGCCAAAGCTGTCATAATGGCAGGCTTGGTTTATGTTAATAATCAAAAAGCTGATAAGGCAGGATTTGAACTTAAAGAGGGCGATGTTCTCGAAGTCAGGGGAAAGGCGCTCAAATATGTCTCCCGAGGCGGCTTGAAACTTGAAAAAGCGATGCAGGAATTTCCGATTACTTTAGACGGCAAAATCTGTATGGATGTCGGTGCGTCAACCGGCGGCTTTACCGACTGTATGCTTCAAAATGGTGCAGTAAAGGTTTATTCCGTCGATGTCGGCTACGGTCAACTTGCATGGAAACTCAGAACAGATGAAAGAGTTGTAAATCTGGAAAGAACGAATTTTCGCTATGTAACCGAAAAGGAGATTCCCGACAAAATCAATTTTTCTTCGGTCGATGTCTCTTTTATTTCTCTGTCCCATATTTTGCCCGTACTTAATAAACTTCTCGTAGATGACGGCGAGGCTGTTTGCCTTATCAAACCGCAGTTTGAGGCAGGTAAAGAAAAGGTAGGCAAAAAAGGCGTTGTCCGTGATTTGAATGTTCATTTGGAAGTTGTCGAAAAGGTAATAGGTTTGGCACTCGATAACGGCTTTGATGTGCTCGGACTTCAGTTTTCACCGATTAAAGGCCCCGAGGGAAATATAGAATATCTCATTTATTTGAAAAAGAGCGATAACCCGACAGTTTCCGACAGCGTGAACGCAAAGGAACTCGTTAATATGTCGCACGATGAACTTGATAAGAGGTAAATTATGAAAATTTCGATTTTTCCTAATTTTAATAATGACGGAGTTTTGCAAACCTGTGAAGAGATTTGCAAAGAACTTGATAAACTGGGTGTTGAGTATTCCGTTGCAAAGTGTAACGAGAGTGACGAAACCGGTACGCTTCCGCTTTTTTTCGATACGAATGAACTGATAGAAAACTGCGATATTGTAATCGTAGTCGGCGGCGACGGTACAACCCTTAATGTTGCCAAGGCGGCGTCCTTACATAATAAACTTACACTCGGCATAAACGCCGGCAGACTCGGTTTTATGAGCGGACTCGAAAGAGATGAACTTTCTCTTCTTAATCGTTTGGTCAGCGGCGAGTACGAGGTTGAGGAGCGTATGATGATTAACGCACGCCTCCTGTCAGAAAACGGCGCACAGGACTTTATTTGCCTTAATGATGCCGTTATTACAAGAGGTGACCTTGCCCGACTTATAGATGTTACTGTTAAATCAGACGGCAGAGTTATAACCAAGAACAGAGCGGACGGTATGATTATCGCAACTCCCACGGGTTCAACCGCATATTCAATGGCAGCAGGAGGCCCTGTTGTAAGTCCGGATAATTCGTGTTTCGTCGTTACTCCTATTTGTCCTCATTCGCTCGTTAACAGAAGTATTGTTTTCTCCTCGGATAAGGAACTTGAAATAACCGTTGAAAATGATAAAAATAATACTTCTTATTTATCGATTGACGGCGAAAAGTCCGTTACCGTTACAAAGAATTCTAAAATTATTATTTCAAAGAGCGAATATGTCGCAAAACTTATTAAAATTAAACCCGACAGTTTTTATGAAATTTTGAACAAGAAATTGCTTGAAAGGAGAAATTAGTATGAAAAAGCGCAGACAGGCTAAAATCATAGAACTTATTTCTCAAAACGATATAGAAACTCAGGAGGAACTTCAGCAATTGCTTAATGAGCACGGCTACGAGGTTACTCAGGCTACGATTTCCCGTGATATAAAAGAACTCAGACTTGTTAAGGATTTGTCCGCTAAGGGCAGATATGTTTACTCGACGGGTAAAAAAAGCGTAGAAAATATAAATCACAGAGCAGGCGGCATTTTTAACGAGACTATAATCAGTTATGATTATGCGCTCAATACTGTTGTAATCAAATGCTTTCCCGGTATGGCAAACGCTGTTTGCGCCGCAATCGACTCAATGAATCTAAACGAAATTTTGGGCTCGATTGCAGGAGACGATACTATTTTTATTCTTTGCAGAAGCGAAGAAACCGCCGCACTTTTCACTAATAAATTAAGGACGATGTTAGATGCTTAAAACACTCGTTATCGAAAATATCGCAGTAATAAAAAAGGCGCAGATAGAGTTTACGAGCGGACTGAATGTTTTAACCGGTGAAACGGGTGCAGGAAAGTCAATTGTTGTTGACTCAATTAATGCCATACTCGGCGAGAGAACTTCCAGGGAACTTGTCCGTGCAGACAGTGATAATGCCTTTGTAAATGCATATTTTGAAGATATTAATGATGATGTTAAATTAAAGCTAAATGAATATGATATACCCATCGAGGAAGACGGTTCGCTTCTTTTGAGCAGAAAAATCAGTGCCGGCGGTAAGTCGGTATGTCGTGTCAACGGCTTGCCGGTGACCGTAGGTATACTTAAAGATATAGGCACGCACATTGTAAACATTCACGGACAGCACGATTCGCAGGCACTTTTGAATCCTGATTTTCACTATAAATTTGTGGACGCCTATGCCGATTGCGACGAACTTCTTGCGGAATATAAGGATAGTTTTAAGAGTTTTTTGAATATTAGACGCCAACTTAAAAGTCTTACTTCAGATGCCGACGAAAGGGATAAGCAATCGGAAATTCTTGATTATCAAATCAAAGAATTGCGTGATGCCGATATTAAGGTCGGTGAGTGGGAGGAACTTAAACACAGAAAAAGTGTTATTCTAAATTCGCAGGCTATATTAAACGCATTAAATACGCTCCTCGGCGCCGTTAACGGAGACGATGAAAATCAGGGTATTCAGTCTGTTCTTTCGTCATCCGATAAGGAGATTACCGCACTTCTTGATGCAGATTCTCAACTCAAACCGATTAAAGAAAAATTGGATTCAGCCGAAGACTTGCTCGAGAGTATTAAGGATTTAATTTCAGATAAGATGGAAAGTCTTGATTTTCAGCCCGATGAACTTGACAAAATCGAGGAAAGACTCGATATTCTTTATACTTTTTCAAATAAGTATGGCGAAACGGAGCAGGATATGCTATACTACCTTGCAGACGCAGAAAGGAAAAGAGCGCTTTTTGATAATTCGGAGCAGGATCTTGAAAGGCTTAACGCCGAATATGACAGTTCGCTTGAAAAAACGCAAAGCCTTGCACTTAAACTTAGTGAAGTTAGGCGAAAGGCTGCCGAAAAGTTGGGCGAGGAGATTTGTTCTCAACTTGAATTCCTCGATATGCCGGGAGTTAAATTCGTTACACAATTTTCAAAAGGTAATTTATCATCAGTCGGTGTTGATAAGATTGAATTTCTTATTCGTACAAATCCCGGAGAAGAGCCGAAACCTCTTGCAAAAATCGCATCGGGCGGCGAGTTGTCTCGAATTATGCTTGCAATTAAGAGCATTATCGCAAAGAGCGACAGCATTGCAACGCTTATTTTTGATGAGATTGATACGGGTGTCAGCGGAAAGGCAAGCCGTAAAATCGGCTTAAAACTAAAAGAAGTAGGTGAAAACGCACAGGTTATTTGTGTTACCCACTCCGCACAGATTGCTTCTGCCGCCGATTCGCATTTCCTTATTAAAAAGGAATATACGGATAATGCCGCATTTACTCAGATTATGCCGCTTGATTTTGAGGGCAGAAAGTATGAACTTGCAAGAATTATGGGCGGTTTGAATGTAACCGAATCCTTGCTTAAATCGGCAGAGGAGATGCTTGATAATGGGAATTAATATAGAGCAGAAGGTTAAAAACGGAACCTGTATTTAACATACTGTTTTTCTTAAATTTTATACACAATATATATACGGAGGAAATGAAAATGGGAGTTTATGAAGAACTCGTTGAGCGTGGCTTAATCGCTCAGGTAACAGATGAGGAGCACATAAGAGATTTGGTCAATAACGGTAAGGCTGTGTTTTATATCGGATTTGACCCTACTGCCGATTCACTTCATGTAGGACACTTTATGGCTCTTACTCTTATGAAAAGACTTCAGGAGGCAGGCAATAAGCCTATCGCTCTTATCGGCGGCGGTACCGCTATGATAGGCGACCCGTCGGGCAGAACAGATATGCGCCAAATGATGACTAAAGAAATGATTGACCATAACTGCGAATGTTTCAAAAAGCAGATGTCGAGATTTATCGACTTCGGTGAGGGCAAGGCTATGATGGTTAATAATGCCGATTGGCTTCTTGACCTTAACTATGTCGAGGTGCTTCGTGAGGTCGGCGCTTGCTTTAGCGTAAACAGAATGCTTACAGCAGAATGTTATAAGCAGAGAATGGAAAAGGGACTTTCATTCCTTGAATTTAACTATATGATTATGCAGTCTTACGACTTCTATTCACTCTACCAAAAGTACGGCTGTAATTTGCAGTTCGGCGGAGATGACCAGTGGAGCAATATGATAGGCGGTATGGAACTTATCCGCCGTAAACTCGGTAAGGAAGCAAACGCTATGACAATTACTCTTCTTACCAATTCAGAGGGTAAGAAAATGGGTAAAACTCAAAAGGGCGCTGTATGGCTTGATGCAGAAAAGACAACCCCTTATGAGTTCTATCAGTATTGGCGTAATGTTGATGACGGCGATGTTATTAAGTGTATGAAACTTCTTACTTTTATTCCTATGAGTGAGATTAACGAGTACGCTAAACTTGAGGGCGCAGAACTTAATAAGGCTAAGGAAGCACTCGCTTATTCTCTTACAGAGCTTGTTCACGGCAAGGAAGAGGCTGACAAGGCTCAGGCTGCCGCAAAGGCTCTTTTCGCAGGTGGCGCAGACGATAGTAATATGCCTACCACAGAGGTTGAGCAATCAGACCTTGAGGACGGCAAAATTACAGTCCTTTCACTTATGATTAAGGCAGGTATGATTAAGTCAAACGGCGAGGGCAGACGCCTTATTCAGCAGGGCGGTATCAGCGTTAATGATGAAAAAATCAGCGATGTTTTCACCGCTGTTTCAGCAGATGAACTCAAAGACAGCGTTATCGTTAAAAAAGGCAAAAAAGTATTCCATAAATTCACCCTTGCATAATTTATGTTTTCTGTTGAGAGGTTCATTTGAGCCTCTCTTTTTTATGTTGATTAAATATTGCCGTTATGTTATGATGATGTTGAAATATATTTAACGGAGGTCTTTTTATGAAGCGTTCAAAAGTTATAACGATTATAATATCTGTCATAATAGTAATTTGCCTTTGCTTAGCAGTCACATTTGTCGTAAAGTCAATTAACGGTAAGAAAAGCGCAAATGAAAATAACACCTCTGATACCGTTACTGTCACAGAGACTGAAAGTAACCCTAACGCTTTGCCTGTCGGCGAACCTCTTTATTTGGACGAAAAGCAGTCTATGAACCCGAATGCCGTTGAGAGCATAGAAATTGTTGACGATAAGGTGACTTTGTATAATAAAGATTTACCCGATTTTAACGGCGTTGTTACAAATACCGAGCATATAAGCGGAGACGATTTTTTCGATTATTGTAACAGTTTTGATTTAACCGATATTTCACCGATTGATTTTACTTTGTATCAAGATATAAAAATCGACTCAATAGCCGAAGAAAACGGCAATTCGGATTGTAAGTATAAGGTATATTATTTAGATAACGAGCCGTCACTTTTGGGATTTGTTTATCAGGGGAATGACGGTAAAGACATAGTTTGGTGTATCAGTGACATAGAAAATCCAGCCGTGTATAAATCTTCTCTCATTTCTAAAGATAAGGCAACAAAGATTGCTTTACAAAAACATAAAGAATTATATCCCGACTTAAATTCCTCATTTGAAGAAGCGGTGTTAAAAGGTGCAGCCGTGCAGTATTACGGCTTTAATACCCAATATAATCCAAACCCGAGCGGACATAAATATTACGGCGTAACATATTTTGATAATGATTCTCTTGCCGACCGGTATTACTACTGCGTTGACGCCGTAACAGGCGATTTAATTTTTAATTCAATTATGGGAGATTGATATGAAAAACAATGAATGTAAATATGTTATCTCATTCGGTTTTAAGGATAATATTGTAATTACTGCGGTCGCCGTTATTTTTGATGTAATGGCATATGTTTTGCATAGGCGTGGCAGTGCTGCTTTTATTGCATTAGCAGTTATCGGTGCTCTTGCAACCCTGTTGCTTTTTGTTTCAATTTATCGCACCTTGTTTAATAAAATCTATATTTATGATAATTATTTTGTTCATAGGAAATCACCGTTTAAGGATGTTGTTGTAAATGATTACGAGGTTGAGGACGCTTGGATAAGACAAATGCGTAATACAAACGGTACGGCAGGCTTTTATTTTTATTATGTCACAAGAGACGGTATAAAGGGTAAACTTCTTATTCCGCCTGTAAAATACGATTATGCCGATTACTTGGTCGAAAGATTAAAAGGTAACGATGTGCGTGATTATGAAAAACATATTGCCGCTGAATACGGAGTTAAAAATTCCGATATACCGAAAAATGCAACGCTTTTTGAAAAAATGTTCATATACAGCAACAAAGGTCCGATATTAATCGTTGCGTTTGTAATTGTTTTTTTCATTGTATTGTTTACCGTTATGACTCTTAATACCGGACAGAAAACTCCTTATACCGTCGAACAGGTTGCAGAGGTTATGGAAACTTACGGTTACGATTCGATAGATAATACAGAAGAATTGAAACTTCAAAATTCATCTGTTGAACACAGCGTAAAATGCACAAGTGCTTATCCGTATATTGATTTTATGTTTGTTGAAATGGATTCAACCGAAAGTGCAAAAGCATTGTTTGCTTCACTTCACAACCAGTTTTGGGAAAGACATATATACAATACCGTCATCGGCGAATCTTTTTATAATAACTACACAAGCAAGACTTATCATTTGGAAAACGATTATTATTCCGAGATAGTCCGTGTGTCAAATACTGTTGTTATTGCACAGTCAAAAGAGGATACAAAAGGCAAAATCGATGAACTTTTGACAGCAATGGACTACGACCAAAATACCGATAATTCCAAATCAAAAACTAATTAGCAATTCAAAATACCATTTCAGAAATGAAGTGGTATTTTTTTATGCCGTGTAGGTTGATAAAATATCACTATAATGTTATAATAATTATAATTATTGTTTTAAGGTGATTGTATGCAAAACATCAAGGAAAAAATCGAAAATTTAAGAGCTACGCTTAGGTATCATTCCGACCGTTATTATAACGATGACGCACCGGAAATTGAGGACTACGAGTATGATATGATGATGCGTGAACTTAAAGGTCTCGAGGAGAAATACCCTGAGTTTGATTCTGCCGATTCTCCCACAAAAAGGGTCGGAGGTAAGGCTGATAATTCATTTGCGAGCGTTGAGCATACCGTTCGTATGGAGAGCCTTCAGGACGCATTTTCAAAAGAGGAAATTTTCGACTTTGACCGCAGGGTAAAAGAAAATGTATCAGATGTTCATTATGTTGTCGAGCCTAAAATCGACGGACTTTCTGTCAGCCTTGAATATGTAAACGGCGAATTTTTCAGAGGCTCAACGAGAGGCGACGGAAATGTTGGCGAGGATGTTTCGGGTAATCTCCGTGTTATTCATAATATTCCGCTCAAACTAAATCACGCATTGCCTTATATTGAAGTAAGAGGCGAGGTTTATATGCCGAAAAAAAGTTTTGACAGGGTGGTAGACCGTCAGCTTATCAACGACGAAAAACCGTTTAAGAATCCTCGTAATGCGGCGGCAGGCTCACTCAGACAAAAAGACAGTAAGGTTGCCGCAACAAGAGGACTTGACATTTTCGTTTTTAATATTCAGCAGATTGAGGGCAAAGAACTCACTTCCCATAAAGAAAGCCTTGATTATCTGAAAGAACTCGGATTTAATACAATTCCGTATTACGAGCGTGTTGACGATATAGAGACCGCTTTTGAAAAGGTACTTCAAATCGGCGAAAAGCGTGGAGAACTTGAGTTTGATATAGACGGTGCGGTTATAAAGGTTGACGATTTTTCCGAGAGAGAACAACTCGGTTCAACTGCTAAGTTTCCAAAGTGGGCTGTTGCGTTTAAGTATCCCCCTGAGGAAAAGCAGACCGAAATACTCGATATAGAAATTACTGTCGGCAGAACTGGTAAACTTACTCCGACAGCGGTACTCAGTCCGGTACATCTTGCAGGTACAACCGTATCAAGAGCAACGCTCCATAATCAGGATTTTATAAACGAAAAGGGAGTTAATATCGGCGATATAGTTACAGTCAGAAAAGCGGGAGATATTATCCCCGAGGTGCTTTGCGTAAACGAAAAAAGGAGTAACGGCTCGTTTGTTTATCCCGAGCGTTGTCCGTCTTGCAACGAAAAGGTTGTAAGGGAAGAGGGCGAGAGCGACATTCGTTGTATAAATCCCGAATGCCCCGCACAACTTCTCCGTAACCTTATTCATTACTGTTCTCGTGATGCAATGGATATAGAGGGTCTCGGCCCGAGCATTATAGAAACCTTTGTAAACGAGGGTATGATTAAAACCGTAACCGATATTTATCGCCTTGATAAAGAGAAGATTGCCTCCCTTGACGGATTTCAGCAGACAAGTGCAAATAATATTATCGAGTCGGTGGAAAACAGCAAGAATAATGATTTGTCAAAACTTGTTTTTGCACTCGGCATAAGGCATATTGGTGCTAAAGCGGCGAAACTTCTCAGCGATGAGTTTAAGAATATAGATAATCTTATGAATGCATCGCTTGAAGCTATAAGTGATATTGACGGCTTCGGCGATATTATGGCAAAATCCGCCTTTGATTTCTTCCAAAGCGAGAGCGCAAGGGAACTCATCGCCGACCTTAAATCTTTTGGCGTTAATACCGAGAGTAAGACGGTGATTAATGATAATCGTTTTGAGGGGATGACCTTTGTTCTCACCGGAACGCTCCCTACTTATAAGAGAAGTGAGGCTTCTAAAATTATAGAATCCTTCGGCGGCAAAACTTCATCGTCCGTAAGCAAGAAAACTTCTTATGTTCTCTCGGGAGAGTCGAGCGGCTCAAAACTCGATAAAGCAAATCAACTCGGCATTCCCGTAATAGACGAAAACGAATTTAACGAAATGATAAAGTGATATGAGAGAATTCAGATTAAAGCAAAAAAAATTAAAAAAACTGATGAATACTTTGTTCATCATAACGGGTGTATATTTCTTTGTTTATATCGGCGTTCAGCCTATGATTGCAAAGGCGTTCGGCTCGATTGCGGCAATGGCGGCGGCGTATGTCGGCTATGCCTTGATTTTGGTGTCGCTTTCCGTTTTGTTTGTTTATACATCAAAGTATTCAAAGAGTGATAAATTTCTTGAAACCATTGAATACGAACTTCAAGACGCAGGCTGTTACCTTACCTCGAGAACGGAAAAAGATATGGACTCCTATTATAAAGCCGTTCTCAACGACTTGAAATACAACGGATATAAAGTCAGTGAAAATATAGAAATAGACGGCTTTGAATTTAATGCAAGAGCAGTTAAAGGAAAAGAAATGTTCTATATCGTCTGCACCGAAAATGTCGATAAAAACGATATGATTGCTTATTTGCAGTCGGCGATTTATGATGTTACGGCGGTAAATATCCGCAGGCGTGGAACCGGCGTTGTGCTCTTTATTACGGACTCCGCCGATGAGAGCGCACTCGAACTTTCAAAGGAAATTACTCCCATAGACAAAAAAGAAAAACTTATATTTGCCAATGCGATTGTTGAAACTGACAGCGGAAAATGCTATTTCCTGGGAAATAAACCTGCAAAGTATCAACAGATGATTGTAAATTATGTTATGAACTGCGAGATTCCGATTAAGGATGATTTTATCGTAAAGGATAAACTTTCTTATCAGGCAAGACTCGAAGAAAAAATGAAAGAATTTAATCTGAAGGATTTTAATAACGGCTCGTTTTACATACGGTAAAATTTGTCGGTTTTTTAAGGAGGATATTATGACACCAGCAGAAAAATATATAGAAAGTATTAAGGGTAAAAAGGTTGCGTTCGTTGGAATGGGAGTTGCAAATCTTCCTTGCGCCGAATTTACGGCAAAATACGGAATAGAAACCTATGCCTGTGATAAAAGAGATAAAGAATATATCGGCAAAGAGGCGTGCGAAAGGCTCGAATCTCTCGGTGTGCACTTCTCTCTCGGTGAAAATTATCTGGATATTTTGCCGGATATGGATATAGTTTTTCGTTCCCACGGCATTTTGCCTTTTCAAAATCCGTGGATTGGAGAATGTATAAAGAGAGGTCAGACAGTAACCACCGAAATGGAGGTTTTCTTTAAGTTCTGTCCCGCAAAAATCTATGCCGTAACCGGTTCTAACGGAAAGACCACCACCACTACCCTTATCTCAAAAATGCTTGAGGCAGAGGGCTTTAAGATTTTCCTCGGCGGTAACATCGGAAAGGCTTTAATGCCGTGCCTTGATGAGATAACCGAGAATGATATAGCGGTCGTTGAACTTTCATCTTTTCAACTTTTGACTATGGGCAATATGGTCAACAGACCCGATGTTGCAGTCGTTACAAATATCGAATGTACCCATCAGGACCATCATACCAGCCTTGACGAATATGTGGACGCAAAAAGAAATATTCTTATTTATCAAAATTCGTCACAGCGTACCGTGCTTAATGCCGATTGCGATTACTCTATCGGTCACAGCGTTTATCACGATATGAGATATGATGTCAGAGGTAAACTTTATGAATTTTCGATTGAGTATCCTGTTGAAAACGGTGCTTATCTTGATGCAGAAAGCGGAGATATTCTCTTTGCAGAAAACGGAAAAACCACAACCGTTATGAATAAAGACGATATTAAAATTCCGGGAATGCATAATGTCGCAAATTACTGTACGGCAATTTCCGCCGTTTGGGGCAAGGTCAGCATAGATAATATTAAAAAGATTGCCCAAACTTTCGGCGGTGTTGAGCACAGAATCGAATTTGTCAGAGAACTTGACGGAGTCAGATATTATAACGATTCTATCGCAACCTCGCCCAGCCGAGTTATCAGCGGCTTAAAAGCGTTCGGCAGAAAAATTATCGTTATAATGGGCGGAAGCGATAAGGGTAATGATATGAGCGAAATGGTACCTTATATTTTGAAATATGTAAAAACGCTCGTGCTAAACGGTGCAACAGCCGATAAAATCTATGATTGCATAGTAAACAGCGACGGCTATGAATCCTCGGGTTTGGAAATCATAAAAACAGATGTCCTTAAAAATGCCGTAGGTATTGCACGAGAAAAGGCACACAGCGGAGATATAGTAACGCTTTGTCCTGCGTGTCCTGCTTTCGACCAGTTCAAAACTTTTGAATACAGAGGCAGAGAGTATAAGAGATTAGTTAATGAATTTGAGTGATAATATGGAAATTAAAGATTTACTTGATGAACTGACAGGCGTTCCCGCCGTCAGCGGATGCGAAAATAATATAGCGACACTTCTTTCAAAAAAACTGTCCGATTACGGAAAAGTTGAAATTGATTCTGTGAATAATGTCATCTGCACCTTCGGCGAGGGTAAGCATTTTCTTCTTGACGCTCATATCGACCAAATCGGTATGATTGTTAAGGCTGTTACCGATGACGGATTTATTAAACTTGATAAATGCGGCGGAATAGATAACAGAATGCTCACAGCAAGCGAAGTCAGCATTTGGGGCAAAAAAGAGGTCAGAGGAGTTATATCCTCGCTGCCGCCTCATTTACAGTCAAAGGATGATGAAAAAAAGGTGCCCTCTCTCGGTGATGTTGCCGTTGATGTGGGCATGACAAAAGAAGAGGCAGAATCTGTTATATCTCTCGGTGACAGAGTTACATTCAGGCGTGTTTTTATGCCGCTTTTGGGCAGTCAGATTTGCTCTTCTGCACTTGATGACAGAGCAGGCGTTGCCTCAATTCTTCTCGCTCTTGAAAAACTTAAAAATGTAAAAGCAAAAATAACCGTGCTTTTTTCCTCTCAGGAAGAAGTGGGACTTCGAGGTGCAAAGGTTGGCTCTTTTATTGATGATATAGACGAGGCAATTTGCGTTGATGTTTCGTTCGGCTATACTCCCGCTTGCAAAAAAAGCGATTGCGGCGAAATCGGAAAAGGCGTTATGATAGGATTTTCGCCCATTCTTGATAATAAAATCAGTAGGGATATGGTCTCCCTTGCAAAGCACTGCGGCATTTCCTTTCAACAGGAGATTATGGGCGGCGGACATACGGGCACAAATGCCGATGTGATAACAGTCAGCAAAAAAGGAATTAAAACTTCTCTTTTGTCCGTGCCTCAAAAATATATGCACTCTCCCGTTGAAGTTGTAGATACCTCGGATATTGAGGCAACCGCTTCACTTATCGCTGAGTATATAAAAAAGAAAGCAGGTGAGGAGAATGCTTAAAGATTTATGTCTCTTAAACGGAACGTCGGGCGACGAAGTTCGTGTTCGTGACTATATAATTAATGAAATTAAAGAATATTCAACCTATGAGGTGGATAATCTCGGTTCGGTTATCGCTTACAAAAAAGGGAAGAAAAAGCCGAATAAAACCGTTTGCATCAATGCCCATTTGGATGAAGTCGGATTTATTATAACAGGCATCACTTCTGACGGCTATCTGCGATTTGCACCCGTCGGCGGAATAGACACTAAGGTCTGCCTTGACAGAGCCGTAACCGTCGGCGAAAATCGGATTAACGGCGTTATTGCAGATAAGGCTTATCATCTCTTGGAAGACAGCGAAAAAGATAAAGCCCCCTCTTTTGATAAACTTCTTATCGACATTGGTGCAAAAAGCGAAACAGAGGCGCAGTCTGTTGTCTCGCTCGGCGATTTTGCTTATTTTGAGAGCGACTATACCGAATTGGGAAACGGATATATTAAGGCTAAGGCTCTTGATGACCGTATCGGTTGTATGTTGATGATTGAACTTATTAAAAGCGAACTTGAGTACGATACCGTATTTTGCTTTAACGTTCAGGAGGAAGTAGGTTTAAGAGGCTCAAAGTGTACTTCTTTTGCCGTAGGTGCCGATATTTCTATCGTTCTTGAGGCTACAACGGCAGGTGACCTTGACGGCGTTACGGGGGCGGACAGAGTTTGTGTTCTCGGAAACGGAGGCGTTGTTTCCTTTATGGATAACAGAACGATATATGACAGAGAACTTTATAAACTTGCAATGAATACCGCCTCAGAAAACAACATTCCCGTGCAGACAAAAACCGCTGTCGCAGGCGGAAATGACGCCGGTTCTATTCAAACCTCAGGTAAGGGCGCAAAGGTAATGGCACTGTCGCTCCCTTGCAGATATATTCATTCTCCGTCTTCTGTTGTAAAAAAGTCGGATATTGATAACACAAGAAAATTATTAAAGGAAATACTAAAGAAAATTTATGATTGAACAAATAGAAGATTCAAGCCTTTTTGACGATTGGAAGAAAAAGGATATTTACACCGTTCGTATTCTGGCACTGCTTAAATCCTACGGTACCGCATATCGTTTTGCCACCTTTTATCGCCAAATTATCGATGGAAAAATTACCGCAATCCTGTCTAAACTCGATAATGATGTTACACTTGCACTTGATGACGGTTTTGATAATGAGGAACTTGTACGCTTTTTTTGCATAACGGGTCACGGAACTATTTTGTGCGACCCTGCCTTTCAAATCGGCGCAAAGTTTGAAGAGGGCGTTATTATGTCGAGTGAAGTTAAACGTGACCTTAATGTAATGGGCGCAGGAATGATAGGCATAAGCGTTGACGAATACCCGAAACTTATGGATTTATATAACTTTATCGATTATGAAAATCAGGATTTTAAGTCTTGGTATGTTGATATTAGCCATAGGGTAAGACATAATACGGCAAAGGCTTATACTCTCAATGTCGCAGGTAACATAGTTACCAGTTCCATTCTCTCCTCAATTTATGACGATGATGCGGTTCTGACCGCAGTAAGAACAGGTGAAGAGTACAGAAGAATGGGCTACGGCGGCTACCTCGTTTCTTATATCTGTAACGATATTAAGGGCAGAGTTTATATTATGAGAGATGCCGAGCTTAACGAGCATTTTTATACCGACCTCGGCTTTAAGAATATAGGAATATGGAGAATGTACAGATGAATCCTTTTTTTGATATTGACGAAAGAATTGAAAAGCAGTCAGATAAGGCTCTTGACCTTTGCAAAGACGCTTTTGAAAATATAGAAAAAATTACTGAATATAATCAGCTTAAGGTGCAAAAGGCATTTATTGATAACGGAATTTCGGAGAGCCATTTTGTCTCATCAACAGGATACGGTTACGGTGACAGAGGCAGAGAAACGCTCGATAAAGTGTGGGCTCAGGTTTTCGGTTGTGAGGACGCACTCGTAAGACACAACTTTACTTGCGGTACTCATACGCTTTCTACCGCCCTTTTCGGTGTGCTCAGACCCGGCGATAAGATGCTGTGCGTTACAGGTACTCCGTATGATACCATTCATAATGTTATCGGTATTTCGGGCGAGGGTATGGGTTCTCTAAAAGATTTCGGCGTTGAATATGCAGAGGTTTCGCTTAAAGATTCAAAACCCGATTTAGACGCAATATCAAATGCTGTTGACTTTGATACAACAATGGTTTATATTCAGCGTTCAAGAGGTTATGAACTCAGACCGTCGCTTACAATAGATATCATAGAAGAAATTGTTAATACCGCAAAAAAAGCCAATCCTAATGTTATAGTGATGGTTGATAATTGCTACGGTGAATTTACCGATATTAAAGAACCTACCGAGGTCGGAGCAGACCTTTGTGCAGGTTCATTGATAAAAAATGCAGGCGGCGGAATTGCAAGAACAGGCGGCTATATCTGCGGCAGACATGATTTGGTTGAAAAGTGTGCTTATCGCCTTACAACGCCGGGTCTCGGAAAAGAAGTCGGCTGTACTGTCGGAATGAACAGAGAGTTGTATATGGGTTTGTTCTTTGCACCGCACACTGTCGGCGAGGCTCTTAAATCAGCCGTTTACATATCCGCACTTTTTGAGGGATTCGGATATGATGTCACCCCAAAATATAACGAAAAAAGAGGCGATATAGTTCAGTGTCTCGGACTCGAAAACGAGCAGAGCCTTGTTGCGTTTTGTCAGGGAATTCAAAGCGGAAGTCCTATTGACAGTTTCGTATTGCCTGAGCCGTGGGATATGCCGGGCTATGACAGTAAGGTTGTTATGGCAGCAGGAGCGTTTACTCTCGGCTCGTCCATCGAACTCTCCGCAGACGCACCTATAAGAGAGCCTTTTTATGCTTGGATTCAGGGCGGACTTAATTTTCATTCTGCAAAGATTTGTGCGCTTCTTGCCGCACAGTCTATGCTGAGAAAGGGACTTTTGAAGAATGAGATATAACTATAAAGGCATAAAAGGCGAAAGTATTGAACTTTTGTGCCTTAACAGATTTAACGATTCAAAGGAGTTCTACGAGGAACATAAAGAAGAATTGAAGCAGGGAATAACCGTTCCGCTTCGCCAAATGGTTCTTGATATGTCCGAACTTCTTTTTGAAATAGACGATAAAATGTACCTTGACCCTGTGCGTTCGGTGTCAAGAATTTACCGTGACACCAGAGGCAATCGCTCAAAAGTTAAGTACAGAGAAAATATGTGGGTGTTCTTTAGAAGATACAAAAAAGAATATCCCTCGGCACCGTTTTTTTATTTTGAATTTTATCCGAATTCCTACGGTTACGGACTTGTATTTTGGACATGGAAAGCCTCTGCTTTTAAGGCGGTTCACGATATGATTGTTGAACAGCCACGCCGTTTCAGAAAAGCGCTGAAGGCTTGCGAGCAGGCAGGCTTTACTTTTGATGCACACGATTACTATAAAAAAGACAGGTATCCCGATGCACCGAAAGATTTGAAACAGTATCTCAGTGCAAAAAATTTCAGTTTCACCTACAATAGTTTCGATTTGAGCGACATTTCGTCTCCTGCCGTAATTAATGAGATGAAACTTGCGTTTGATATAGCACGACCGATGTACGATTTTATGCTCGAGGCATATGAGAGAATGCTTGAACAAGGACTTATTGTTCCGGAGGTATAACGATGCTCCAAATGATTATCGGCAGAGCCGGAAGCGGAAAAACCGAATATATTTTTAACAGTATAAAAAATCAGGTTGAGCAGGGTGACGAGAGCATCCTGCTTATTACGCCTGAGCAGTTTTCGTTTATCAGCGAAAGACGGCTTTTGACCGATCTCGGCGAGGATAAGGTCAACTGCGTGGAAAACGGCTCGTTTTCCAGGCTTTCCTCTGATATAGCAAAAAAGTACGGTTCGTTCACTCTGCCCATGCTTTCTAAGGGTGCAAAGGCTGTTTTGTTTAAGAAAGCGTGCGATTCGTGTAAGGACGAACTTAAACTGTTTTCAAAGAATGTAAATAATAACGCATTTATCTCCTCTGCCGTAAGGATTTATGACGAAATGAAAGCGTGCCGTGTTTCTTATGACGATATTATATCTGCATCAAACAATGCGGATAAAGTTATTTTATCCGAAAAGTTGCATGACATTGCGCTCATTATGTCAGAGTATGATAATCTTATTAAAGACAAATATACAGACCCTGCCGAGGAACTTACATATCTTTATGAAAAACTCCTTACTCTCGATTATTTCAAGGGAAGAACCGTTTATATTGACGGCTTTTCGGGCTTTGTCGCACAGGAATATAAGATCATCGAAGTTATATTAAAACAAGCAAAAAGCGTTTATATCACTTTTTGTTCAGACTCACCCAGCAATAATGACGAATATGATTTGTTCTCTTATGTTAATTCAAATATAGAAATTTTAACCGGCGTTGCCAAAAAGGAAAATGTAAAAATTCTGCCTCCGGTTTACCTTACCGAAAATCACAGAGCGAAAAACGACGAACTGCGTTCGCTCGAAAAAAATATGTACTTTATTAAAACTCCTTATGAAAAGGAAGTTGAGAATGTTTCAATTTATCGTGCAAAGAGTATTGTCGATGAGTGCAATTATGTTTCGTCCGAGATTTCAAAACTGATGAGACAAGGCATAAATCCGTCGGATATTACCGTGATTTGCCGTGATTTGGATAAGTATCAAAGAGAACTTCAGTTTTCTTTTTCAAAATATAATATTCCTTATTTTGATGATGAACGTCAGAGCATATCATCACAGCCCTGCGTAATGTTTATTAATTTTCTTTTCAGAGTATGTGCCTATTATTTTCGTTCTGACGATATATTCTCACTGCTTAAAACAGGTCTTACCGCTCTTGACACCGAGAGCATAAGCACCCTTGAAAATTACGCATTTATGTGGAATATTAACGGCACTAAATGGAAAAGTAATTTTACCGAATCAACAAGAGGCTTTGTTGATAAAATAAGCGACTCCGACAAAAAAGCGCTTGACGAAATTAATAAGCACAGAGATTATGTAATATCACGCCTCGAAAAGTTTTCTAAATCGGTTAAAAATACCGATGCAAAGGGAATATCAAGGGCAATTTATTATACATTGCTTGATTTTTCTGTTGATAAAAAAATCAAAGAACTGGCCGTCTCTCTCGATAAAAGCGGAAAGTCTGCGCTCGCCATGGAACAAGGCAGGGTGTGGGATTTGATTATGAATATACTAAACGAACTTGCCGTATTAAGCCTTGATGAAAAAGTAAGCATCAAGGAATATTCAAAACTCTTTAATTTGATGATTGCAAATGAAGATTTGGGCAATGTACCGATAGGACTTGATAATGTTCAGTTAGGTTCAGCCGACAGAATTCGCTGCAATAATCCTTATGCCTGCTTTGTGCTAGGAGCGAATGACGGCGAATTTCCGCAAAATGTTTCTTCATCGGGACTTCTTACTGAAGCGGACAGAGTAAAACTCATTGATGATAATTTTAAGTTGTATTCTTATGGTGAAACGCTTAACGCTCAAGAGAGATATTTTGCTTATATGGCTGTTTCCTGTGCAAGTAACAGACTTTATGTATCTTACAGAAATTCTGTGGACGATACCTGTGAAAGTTCAATCGTCAGCGAGATTAAAGATACTTTTCCCGCTATTGAAACTAAATCAAATAACGGTTGCGTTACTCTTGACAGTCTCGAAACGGATGCAAACGCTTTTGAATTTCTTGCGAGCGATTATGATGATAACAGCAAAATGACTGCTGCTCTTAAGCAGTATTTCTCCGATAAAAAAGAATTTGAAAACAGGCTTGACGCAGTTAATAATCTGAGCATTAACCCTGTGATGAAGATTAATAACAAAGACCTTGCAAGAAAACTGTTTAAGAATGATATGTATCTTTCAGCCTCAAGAATCGAGGATTACTATAACTGCGCTTTTAGATATTTTTGCAAATTCGGACTGAATGTCCGCCCGAGAACAAAGGCGGAAATGAATGCCATGCAGACCGGTACGGTTATTCATTTCGTTTTGGAACACCTTGTAAAGGATGTCACCACCAAGACGCTTGTAACCCTCGACAGAGCACAGGTTGAAGAACTTACCAAAAAGTATCTTAAACTGTTTTTTGACACAAAAATGGGCGACTCCGAGCAACTCGGAGCAAGATTTAAGTACCGATTTATGCGCCTTTCAAAAATGTTGACCCACGTTGTGCTTAGGCTTCGTGATGAATTTATGAACAGTGACTTTGAGGCAAAGGCTTTTGAACTTTCTATCGGCGACGGAAGCGAAAACGAAGAGGTTAAGTCAAAGACTTATCATCTCTCCGACGGCGGTACAATCCGCATTAAAGGCTCTATCGACAGAGTTGATACATATACCGAAAACGGCATTCAGTATGTCAGAGTTGTAGACTATAAGAGCGGTACAAAAGACTTCGCTTTAAGCGATATCCTTCACGGCCTTAATCTTCAAATGTTTGTTTATCTCTTTACTCTTTGCGAGTCGGATAACGAATTGTCGGGAGTTGAGGCGGGAGTCCTTTATATGCACGCCGCAAGAAAGGTCTATAATACCGAGAGAAATGTAAAGAATTTCAATAAATCGGATAATGACGAGTTTCGTATGAAAGGCATTGTGCTTAATGATGAGTCGCATTCCATCGCCGAGCATATGGACAGAGAATTAAGTAATAAATATATTCCTGTTTCTGTCAGCAACGGAAAACTAAAGGGCAATATAGTCAGTCTTGCGGATCTCGGCAGAATTTCAAAAAAGATAAACGAACTGATAGTTTCTATGGGCGATAATCTGCATATGGGATATATTTCGCAAAATCCTGCCGATTCTCCCCATCACGATAAAACCTGCGAGTATTGTGATTATAAAGATGTGTGTATGAATAAAAAGGAGATTATCCCCAATTTATTTGATGAGCCATCCTTTGATGAAACTATAAAGATATTAAAGGAGGATGAAGAAAATGCCTAAATGGACCGTCCCCCAACAAAACGCAATAGACGCTAAAAATTCAAATATTCTCGTAAATGCTGCGGCAGGTTCAGGCAAAACAGCCGTTTTGGTTCATCGTGTAATTAAGATGATTACCGAGGACGGAGTTCCTGTCGATAAACTGCTTATAGTCACCTTTACCAATGCTGCTGCTTCGGAAATGCGTAAGAGAATTTCAGATAAACTTCGTGAGATTATTAAGAATACGCAAAATAATACTGTTGCAAAAAAACAGTATTCGCTTCTTCCGGGTGCAAAAATATGTACCATAGATTCGTTTTGCATTAATTTAGTGCGTGAGAATTTCTATAAACTTGATATTCAGCAGGATTTTAACATTATGGACGATTCCGAGAGAATGCTTGTCGAGGACTCCGTTTTGGATGAAATAATCAATTCCTATTATGACTCCGGCGATAAGACCTTTTTAGAACTTGTCGAATTGCTCTCTTCAGCAAAAAATGACGATGATTTGGCATTGACGGTTAAGCAGATTAATTCCTTTACCTCGTCGCAGGCATTTCCCGATTTGTGGCTTGATAAGGCTTGCGAACTTTATAATCCCGAAATTAAGTTGTCCGAATCTTTTGCCGCAGAGCGTATTTTTGAAGAGACCCAAAGTTATATTGACTTCGTTTTTGAACTTATCGACAATTCGCTTAATTCTCTTTACGAGGACGATGTGCTTTATGATAAGTATAAGAAAATGCTGCTTTCGGACAGAGAAATTTTTGAAACACTCAAAGTCTCTGTTTCGACTAAAGATTGGAATAAAATTATTCAAAATATAAACGGCGTGTCATTTTCCAGAGCACCGTCAAAGCGTGATTATGAAAGCCCGTCAAAGGCTGTTGTCACGGCTAACAGAGATAATTATAAGAGCATTCTTAAAACGATTAAGTCTCTTTATTCCGCAACCGAAGAAGAATATCTGGATGACTGCAAAAAACTGTATCCTCTTATTAGTCTGCTTTGTAAAATTATTAAAGAGTTTTCGACGGCTGTTTTGGAGGAAAAGAAAAGGCTTAATTCTTACACTTTTTCCGATGTGGAGCATTTTGCCATCAATCTTTTGTTTTATATGAGCTATGACGGCAAGATTGTTAAGACTGATTTGGCTAACGAACTGTCTGATAATTTTTATGAAATTCTTGTTGATGAGTATCAGGACACAAATTCCGCTCAAGATACTCTCTTTAAGATGCTCTCAAACGGTCGAAACAGATTCATGGTCGGCGATATGAAACAGAGCATATATCGTTTCAGGCTTGCGATGCCGCAGATATTTAATGCCAAAAAGCAGGTGTATGCCGATTTTGAGCCTAACGGAGATAAGGAAAGTTATAAAATAAATCTTGATACAAATTTCCGCTCCAGAAAAGATATTTGTTCTTATGTCAATTTTGTGTTTTCACGCTTTATGTCATATAAGGTAGGCGAGGTTGACTATAACGAAAACGAAAGGCTTAATAACGGTCTTAAATATAAAGACAGCGATATTCCGTCAGCCGCTCTTTATATGCTCGAACCTCCCGAGGACAGAGATGCAGACGAGTACGAGGCAGAAAAAATTGCCGAGTATATTATATCTAAGGTAAAAAGCGGCGAACTTATCAGGGAGGGTGAAATTTATCGTCCGATTAAATACGGCGACTTTGCCGTACTTATGCGCTCCGATAAGTCAAGACTTCCCGTAATTACAGACATCTTTTCAAAGTACGGTATTCCCACCGTTTCAAATAATAAGTCAAATTTATTTTCATCAAACGAGGTGGTTATACTTCTGAATCTATTGAGAAGTATAGATAATCCGCTTCTCGACATTCCTCTTTTGGCAACTCTTATGTCTGTCTTTTACGGATATACGCCCGATTCGCTTGCCGAGGCAAGAGTTAATACACCTGCAAAAAATCTTTATACCTCGATTGTAAATAACAGCGAATTTATTGCATTTGTAAATGATTTGAAAAGATATAGGGAATACGCAAGTTCAATGAGCGTTGAAAGTCTTTTGAGAACAATTATAGGAGAAACTTCATATCTTTCCGTCATATCTGCTATGGGCAATCATGAGCAAAGAGTGCTTAATGTTATGAAACTTATTGACATAGCAAAGCATTTTGACTCCGGAGAAAATGTTGGTCTTACCGCTTTTTTGAGATATGTTGACGCAATTATCAATAATAAATTCAATGTGGAAAGTCCTGCCGTAACTCACACCGACAGCAATGCTGTAAGCGTTATGACAATACATAAGTCAAAGGGACTTGAATTTCCCGTTTGCATTCTTGCAGGTGCTTCTCATCAGTATAATAAAGACGACCTTAAAAAGAGAGTTCAACTGAACTCCCGATACGGCATAGGGTTAAAAGTGTATAATGCCGACACCATGAGTCGGTATGATTCCATTCAGTATTGTGTACTTCGTCAGATTAACGAAAAAGAACTTATGAGCGAAAACCTGCGTGTGCTTTATGTTGCACTTACAAGGGCTAAGGAACAGTTCGTTACTTTTTATACATCTAAGAAAATCGAAAAAGCCGTCACCGCAAATGCAAAGAAAATTATCGACGGCAGAGTGTCTCCTGTCAGTGTGCAAAAAACCAACAGCGACGGCGACCTAATCGTAACAGCCGCTCTTCTTCATAAGAACGGCGGCGTGCTTCGTGATATGTGTCATTCGGATATTAAGTTTGACGCATTATCGGATTTTGATATGTCGATAAATGTTGTTCTCGGCGACACAGAACAAAAGACAGTGGATGAGGCGCAAACGGTTAAGGCTGAACTTGACACCGAGTTGCTAAAAAAAATTAAAGACAGACTTTCTTTTCGCTATGACAGACTGTCGCTTGCAAATTATCCGTCAAAAATGACCGCTTCGTCACTTGATGACTCTCACAGAAATTATGAGTATCTAACCTCGTCAAAACCTGCATTCTTAACCGAGGGCAATATGACCTATGCAGAAAAAGGAACGGCAATGCACACCTTTATGCAGTATTGCGATTATGATAATGCAAGAGACGATTTGGAGACGGAAATTGCACGTCTTATATCTTATTCGTATCTCACCGCCGAACAGGCAAAAGTTCTTGACAGAGGCAAACTTACGACGTTTTTTACCTCGGATTTTGCAAAGAGAATTTTCGGCGGCGACAGGGTATACAGAGAATTTAAGATTTCCGCCTTCGTTCCGGTAAACGAGATAGAAAATACCGATTTTGACGATAAGGTTTTGGTACAGGGTATTGCCGATTGTGTGTTTGAGGAAAACGGCGAGCTTGTGCTTGTTGATTATAAAACCGACAGGGTACAAAGCGAGGAGGAACTCCTTTGCGAGTATAAAAATCAAATAGCTTTTTATAAGTATGCTGTGGAAAAATCACTTAAAAAGCCGGTTAAGCAAGCGGCTCTCTATTCGTTTTATCTAAATAAACCCTGCTTTTATAAATAATTTGAAAAAAAGTCTTGCATTTTATATCAATCTTTGATATAATTTCTGCGTTATGAGATTAAGTGAGGTGAAAGTCATGAAGGAAGGAATTCATCCTGATTATCAAACATGTACAGTTAGATGTGCTTGCGGTGCTACATTCGAAACAAAAAGCACTAAAGGCGATATGAAGGTAGATATCTGCTCAAAGTGTCACCCATTCTATACAGGTAAGCAAAAGCTTGTAGATACAGGTGGACGTGTTGAGAGATTCAACAAGAGATTTGCTAAAAAGGGCTAATCAAGAAATAACGGCAACAGTAGGTAAAACTTCTGTTGCCTTGTTTTTTGTCGGGAGGATTTATGCAGGAATATAAAACTGTCGAAAAAGAAGCAAGCGACTTTTTTATAGAGAAAAAATCTAAATTTATCGGCTACGCAAAGCCGGTTAAAACTCAAGAAGATGCACTCGAGTTCATTTTAAAGATTAAATCAAAGCATTGGGACGCCACGCATAATGTTTATGCCTATGTTCTGCGTGAAAATAATATACAGCGTTACAGCGACGACGGCGAGCCGAGCGGTACGGCAGGCGTGCCCGTGCTTGATGTAATGCTCAAGGAAAGTTTAGTCGATGTTTGTGTTGTCGCAACGAGATATTTCGGAGGAACTCTTCTGGGTGCAGGCGGTTTGGTTCGTGCTTACAGCCATACGTCAAAGATTGCCCTTGACGCCGCAGGAATTATTACAATGGCTCAGTGCAGTGTTATGAGTGCAGAGGTTGATTATTCTTTTTATGACAGGCTTAATATTCTTCTGTCTGATTTTTCAGCGGTAATTTTGAACACTTCGTTCAGCGATAAAGTGTGCGTGGAATTTTCCGTTAAGGAAAATATCGTCGATTTGCTAAATGCAAAACTGATTGATGTTTCAAACGGTAAATATATTTCTAAATTTCTGCGCAGTGAATTTTCTAAGACAATATAAAAAACGGACACGCTCCGAGTTGACAACACTACATAAGAAAAATGCTTAAAAGCCTATTTCTTTCTTATGCGGTGTGCCTCTCGGGGCGTGTCTTATATTCATTTAGTTATATTAATTACATTAATCTCCGGGTGATTGAATAACCTGAAGGGAAACTCCGCATTGCCCAATCCTCTTGATACTATCAGTTTCGGTCTGTTTCCGAATGAGCCTTTTGCATATTTCGGCTTTAAGCCTTGACCCGGTGAGTAAACGGGACCGATAAACGGCAGGCAGAATTGTCCGCCGTGAGCGTGACCTGAAAGTTGTAAATCAAAATCGTACTGTGAATAGTTCATTTCTTTTACTCCCTCAAAGTTTTCGGGAAAGTGTGACAGAACTATTTTATATCCGCCGAGTTCATTAAGTTGCTTAAAGTACGGTGACATATCCTTGTATTCAAAGGTGCCTTTTTTTCTTGCCTTGTAATCGTCAAAGTTTGCTTGGTTTTCGTCAAGACCGAGGAAATCTATTTCAAAGCCTTTGTCGTTATATATGCTGACTCTGTTCAAAAGAACGATAAATCCGACTTCGGCGAGTTCATTCATTAATTCGTCAAAGTTTTTAAGCCGTCTTTCGTGATTTCCGGTTATGTAGTAAACTTTTGCCCTTGCGACCAACGCTTTTGCGTATTTTAGCATTTTTTTCTTATTTTTTTCACGGTCATTGATGTAATCGCCCGTAATACAGATGATGTCGGGCTTTATTTCATCAATTTTTTTCAGTACCTTTTTGAAGGGTTTGGAATGAAGGTCGCTGAGTTGCACTATTCTGATAGGCTCGTCTGCTTTGTCGTATTTCAGGTTGTATTTTGTTATATCAATTATATTGTTTTGCAGATATAAAAATACACCTATGGCAATAATTACGGCCATAACAATAATTATTATAAAAATATATTCCATCTCACACCTCTGTCTTATCATATCCCATATAAAATTTTTAGTCAAGAAAAATAAAGGGAATATACATAAAATACAGTATATAATATATAGAGAGAAAAATTAGTATTTTTTTGACGAAAGGGGAAATTAATTATTATGCTTATTCGTGAAATAACTCAAGAAAATGAAAAGAAAATTCTTTCCCCTTATGCCACTCTTTCAGTTAATTCCCGTGGAAGAATAAAACCGGAAAAAGAGTGTGACATACGTACCTGCTTTCAGCGTGACCGTGACAGGATTATTCACTGTCAGTCATTCAGAAGATTAAAACATAAAACGCAGGTTTTTCTTGCTCCGTCGGGTGACCATTACCGTACAAGGCTAACCCATACTCTCGAGGTTTCACAAATTGCACGAACTATTGCAAGAGCACTTCAACTTAATGAAGATTTGACAGAGGCTGTTGCTCTGGGTCACGATTTGGGGCATACTCCGTTCGGTCACGCAGGCGAAAGAGCACTTAACGGACTTTCGCCTAACGGATTTAAGCACTATGAGCAAAGCGTCAGGGTGGTTGATTATCTTGAAAAAAACGGTAAAGGACTTAACCTTACCGACGAGGTGCGAAACGGAATACTCTGCCATACAGTCGGCGAAGATGCCTACACCCTTGAGGGTCAGATAATCAGAATAGCCGATAAAATCGCTTATATCAATCATGATATAGATGACGCTATCAGAGCCGAAGTTATGAATGAGGAGGACATTCCTCTCGATTTGAGAATGTCTCTCGGTATGGGAAAAAGCGAGAGAATTAACAATATGGTTCTTAATGTTATTCATAACAGCTCGCACGAGCGTATTTTGATGAGTGACGAATTTTGGGAACTTTTTAACGATTTGCACGATTTTATGTTTACTGCCGTTTATCGCAATCCCGTATGTAAGGGCGAAGAGGTCAAGGCCGTTGCAATGCTTGAAAAAATCTATGAGCATTATATTAAGCACCCCGAGGAATTGCCTTATCCTTACAGTTCTGTTGCCGAAAAAGAAAGCGTTGACAGAGCGGTATGTGATTACATAGCGGGAATGAGCGATAATTATTCGCTTAAAGTATTCAATCAACTTTATGTTCCGAAATTTTGGATAGAATAATTATATAAAGAATTTTTACGAAAGGAGTTACTATGCCGATACTAAGCGACAGTTTTTTGCAAGAGGTCAGAATGAAGACCGATATTGCGGATTTAATATCGAATTACGTTACGCTGAAAAAGCGTGGCAATACTTATGTCGGATTGTGTCCGTTTCATAACGAAAAAACTCCTTCTTTTACCGTATATGACGATACTCAAAGTTTTTACTGCTTTGGCTGCGGAGTCGGCGGAGATGCCGTAACCTTTGTTAAAAAGATAGAAAATCTTGATTATGTTGACGCCGTTAAATTACTTGCTCAAAGGGCAGGAATGCAGATGCCCGAGGAGAGTACATATGATGATACTCTCTCTAAATTAAGACGAAAAATTCTTGAAATTAACCGTGCAACGGCAAGGTTTTATCACAGTTATATGATGAGCGAGCGGGGCAAAGTCGGACTTGATTATTTTCTTTCAAGAGGTCTCAGCCGTAAGACAATTCAACATTTCGGATTGGGCTATGCTCCCGATGATTGGCACAGTTTGGAACGGCATTTGCATTCGCTCGGATTTAAGCAGATTGAGATGCAGGCGGCAGGAGTGATTAAACAGGGTAAAAGAGGGTATTACGATACATTTGTTAACCGTGTTATGACTCCTATAATTGATGTCAGGGGTAATGTGATTGCCTTTGGCGGAAGAGTTCTTGATGACTCAAAGCCTAAGTATATCAATTCATCTGAAACCCTTGTTTACAAAAAGACTTATGAACTCTTCGGTCTTAATTTTGCAAAGGACAGCAAAGAGGACAGCCTAATTCTTTGTGAGGGTTATATGGATGTTATTGCCATGCATCAGGCAGGCTTTACAAATGCCGTGGCAGGTTGCGGTACTGCTCTTACTCCCGAGCAGGTAAGGCTTATATCCCGATATGCAAAAGAGATTATATTGATTTATGATAATGACGAAGCCGGACAAAAGGCACTTAATAAGGCCATAGGTCTTTTTGAACAGACGGATATGAAAATCAGCATACCTCGTTTAAGCGGCGGTAAAGACCCTGACGAGATTATAAGAAAACTCGGCAGAGACCGTTTTGCTTCAATGCTCGATAATTCGTCAAGCGAAACGGAGTTTGCTCTCGTTAGCGCAAGAAGTAATTTTGACCTTGGCACCACAAGAGGAAAAAGTGCTTATGCAAACGAGGCTGTTAAGATTTTGAGCACGGCAAAACCGATAGAAAGAGACCTTTATCTCTCACGCCTTGCAGAGGAACTCGGAATAGAAAAAAGGGCTCTTCAGGCTCAACTTGATGAATATAATGCACGAAAAATGTGTGGCAAAAGAAATCGTGAGTTTAAGAAAATAATTGACACCGATATGCGTCAAACTATGAAGGAAAGTTATGATTCTTCCGCATCTACCGTTATGCTAAAGGCAGAACAAAGGATTATCGGATTGCTTTTGACTCATCCTGATTGCATTAAACTTTGCACAGAACTTAAAAGTGAAATGCTCAGCGAGGGCTTTTACCGAAAGGCGTATGATACGATAATTCACAGAATTAACGAAAATATGTCGCTTGATTTGATAGTCTTTAACGAGTGCTTTGACGATGACGAGATGAGTAAACTCACTAAAATTATTCATTCAACCAAAAACAGCGCTGACCCAAAGCAGGAGTTCCTTGACTGCGTTAATGTTGTTAAAAGGGAATATAAAAAAAGTAATAAAGTGAATGCCGCCTCACTTGATGACGACGCATTCAGAAATATGTTTAAGAATAAAAATACATAAGAGGAGATTAATTATGGACAAGACTAAAGTAACTACCACCGATGAGGAAAAAAAGCAAAACGCCTTCAAAAAACTTGTTGAAAAGGGAAAGGCGTCGGGTCACCTCACCGCTCAGGAAATTGATAATCTTATCGTTGAACTTGACCTTGATGTAAACGAACTCGAAACTCTTAACGACCTTATCGACGCAAATAACATCAGCATTATAGATGACTTTTCGTCGGAGACGCTTGATGGAATTTCTCTTGAGGTTGACCTTCCTAAGGAGACAGACGCAGCAGATACCGTTGCCGTAAATGACAGTGCTGCAATGGATGATCCGGTTAAGGTTTATCTTAAGGAAATCGGCAGAATTCCGCTTCTTACCGCAGAGGAGGAAATTGAACTTGCTATTAAAATCGCAGATGATGACGAGCAGGCAAAGAAAAGACTTGCAGAGGCTAACCTTCGTCTTGTTGTAAGTATCGCAAAAAGATATGTAGGCAGAGGTATGCAGTTCCTTGACCTTATTCAAGAGGGTAACCTGGGTCTTATAAAAGCAGTTGATAAGTTCGACTATACTAAGGGATTTAAGTTTTCTACTTATGCCACATGGTGGATTAGACAAGCTATTACCAGAGCAATAGCCGACCAAGCAAGAACCATTCGTATTCCTGTCCATATGGTAGAAACTATTAATAAGGTTAAAAAGGCACAGTCACAGCTTCTTCACCTTAACGGTCACGAGGCAACACCCGAGGAAATCGCAGATTATCTTGAAATGCCTGTTGATAAGGTAAGAGAAATTATCAGAGTATCTCAGGAACCTGTATCTCTCGAAACCCCAATCGGTGAAGAGGAGGACTCGCATCTCGGCGACTTCATTCCGGATGACGATGCTCTTGCACCTGCCGATGCGGCGTCGATGAGCCTGCTTAAGGAGCAACTCTCGGAGGTTCTTCAAACTCTTACCCCAAGAGAAGAAAAAGTATTAAAACTTCGTTTCGGTCTTGAGGACGGCAATCCAAAGACGCTCGAAGAGGTAGGTAAAGAGTTTAATGTAACCCGTGAGCGTATCAGACAGATTGAGGCAAAGGCTTTACGTAAACTTCGCCACCCAAGCAGAAGTAAAAAATTAAAGGACTTTTTGGATTGATGGAACAGAAAAAAATCGACAGAATAAATGAACTTGCCCATAAGGCAAAAACTGCCGAGGGCTTAACAGATGACGAAAAAAAGGAGCAAGCCGAATTAAGACTTGAATATGTTAATTCATTTAAGGCGAGTCTTGCCGAACAACTTGCAAATACCTATATTGTCCGTCCTGACGGCACAAAAGAAAAGTTGGAAAGAAAAGCAGAAGATGAAAACAACTAAAGGAAAACTTATTATTATGGAGGGACTTGACGGAAGCGGAAAGTCCACCCAAACACAGCTTCTTGAAGAATATTTTTTTAATAAAAATATTAAGTATAAAAAGATAAAACTCCCTGATTACGACAGTCCGTCAAGTACTCTGGTAAATATGTATCTCGGCGGCGAATTTGGAAAAAATGCAAACGATGTAAACGCTTATGCGGCTTCCGCTTTTTATGCCGTTGACCGCTTTGCTTCGTTTAAGTTAAAGTGGAAAGACGATTTTGATAACGGAACACTTATTCTTGCCGACAGGTATGCAACCTCGAATTCAATTTATCAGATGGAAAAAATCAGTGAGGATAAGTGGGACGAGTATTTGAAGTGGACAGAGGACTTTGAATACGATAAAATCGGAATTCCACGCCCTGATGCTGTGATTTATCTCGATATGCCCGTTGATATATCCCAACGTCTTATGACCTCTCGTTATCACGGCGATGAGGGCAAAAAGGATGTTCATGAGGTTAATGTTGATTTTCTCAATGCTTGCAGAAAATCCGCACTTTACGCCGCTGAAAAACAGGGTTGGCATATTGTAAACTGCTCCGACGGAAAAAATCCCTATTCAGTAGAGCAAATTCATAAGGCTGTTGTTGAAATTGTGGATAAGGAGCTTTCAAATGCTTAGTTTTAAGAAACCTGAAATCAGCGATAAACTATGGGTCAACGCTTGCCTTAAGCACGCTAACAGTATGAATTGTGAATATACTTTCGGCAATCTTTTTATTTGGAGCGAAGCGTATAAAACCGAAATATGTAAATATAAAGATTTTTTGATAGTCAGATGGCACGACGGCGAAAGCCTGACTTATTCTGTTCCTCTTGGTGAGGGCGATTTCACCGATGCTGTTGAAAAGATTGTTGATGATGCAAGAGCCAATAACACAACGCCAAAGATTTACGGTGTAACCGAAGGCTATCTCGGAATGCTTCAAGAAGCATTTTTCGCAAAGTTTGAATATAATTTTGACGACGCATTTAACGATTATATTTATTCTGTCGAAAAAATGGCTTCTCTTTCAGGAAAAAAGTATCATTCAAAGCGTAATCACATAACATTTTTTAAGAAAACAAATCCCGATTGGCAGTTTGAACCGTTGACAAAGGATAATATAGATGAGTGCATTGCACTTCACGCAAAATGGATAGAAAATAAGGACAGCGATAACGAGGATTATTCTTTTGAGTTTGAGGCTGTGCTCAGAGCTTTTGAGTATTTTGATGAGCTTGATTTTGTCGGCGGCCTTATCAGAGTAAACGGTGAGGCTGTGGCTTTTACAATGGGAGAGGGTCAGGTTAATTCATCCTGCTTTGTTACTCATTTTGAAAAAGCACCTGCCGAAATGCGTGGAGCATATCCTATTATTTGTCAGGAGTTTACAAAGAATTGTCTGCTTGGTAAATACGAGTATGTAAACCGTGAGGAAGACTTAGGCATTGAGGGACTGAGAAAAGCAAAGCAGTCCTATTATCCAGAGATTTTTCTCAAAAAGGGCGTTGCTGTGTATAATGATTGAGGTATATAATGACTTAAACGGTATCGCAGAAATTTGGTGTGAAGCATTCGGCGATACTTTTGACGATGTAAAATATTTTTATGAAAATTTGAAATACGGAAAGTGCTTTGCTTATATAAAAGACGGTAAAGCCGTATCGCTTTTGTTTTTTGTGGATTGCTCTCTTGGTGACTGTGCGGCAAAATATATCTATGCCGCCTGTACTCTAAAGCAATACAGAGGCAGGGGATATATGTCACAACTTTTGTCATATGTTTGCTCTTTTGGCAGTGATGTTTGCCTTATTCCTGCCAATGAGCGTCTTGTTACTTATTATAAGCAAAGAGGATTTAACGAAGTCAGAAGTGTTGACAAATTGAAATTTTTTGAAAATGATGTAATTAATAACGAATATCTCATTGTGGGATGTTCGCTAAAAGAACCTATTGTGTTGCTTAATACGGAGGATTAATTATGGTATATGTATTTTTGGCTGACGGCTTTGAAATTATAGAGGCGCTTGCTCCTGTTGATATGCTCAGACG
>ENA-OROK01000800-OROK01000800.1-human-gut-metagenome-genome-assembly--contig:-NODE-800-length-34597-cov-4.008251_pt1 | contig 34597 bp, 26 predicted proteins | sample MGYA00242127_ERZ509046 | MGnify/ENA primary metagenome ERZ509046 (study PRJEB26280, sample SAMEA2338728) | human gut metagenome | biome: human gut; feature: human-associated habitat; material: faeces... | reverse complement strand
TTTCATTTAAAAAATCCTCAAAACATGGGGTATCATACTTAAATAGGACATATTCCAGCACGCATGTTATGCGCTTTCGCAAAGCGTGTTGCCAGTAGCGCTCCCCCTCTTCGGGAACTACCTCCAATATGCTTTCTGTAAATTGAGACAGCTTTTTTAAAGAGTCAAATCCACAAAGCAGATCGTAGTAAAATTTCCCGTCCGGAGAAAAATCTAATACATCAGTATCCCTGCTACACTCATTAGCCCAAGTTCTTATTTTTCCCAAAGTGCCGTCTCCTTTAAAATCAAATACGATCAGGGCGATTTTTCGCTCTTTGTCATCTGCCTTATAGCGGATTAAGTCGCGCAAAAGCACATTGCAGGTAGATGTCTTTCCGCTGCCCGTTGAACCTATAAAAATCGTGTGCTTGCAAAGCACATCCTCGGAGATCTCCACAGCTCCACCCTTAAATCCAATTCTTGCGACTATATCGTCTTTCATAAAAAGACGTATCAAGCGCTAAAAATTTTATAGAACTTCTTAGCAGTAATATTACGCCAAAGTCTTCGTCATATTGGATTGTATTACGCAATAGGTATATTTCGCGTTTTTTTTTTAATTTTTTACGCAGAAGTCTTATACTGAATTACACTATGGAAGTTAAAACAGAAAAATTAAACGACAACAAGAACAAGTCCTCCAAACTGGCAGGTTCAACAGAAAAATACCCACAGAGATGTATCGCGGCTTTTAATTGTATTAAGGAGAAATTAAAAAATACGAAAAAAGTCACAAGGTATGGGATAATCCTCAGTTTGATGAATAAGCACAAGGATGACGACATCTATAAGGCAGTATTGTTCAAGCTGTGGCGCAGTAGAAATAAGGGGAAGATATCCTATCGCAAATTTGTAGAAGTAGTGGGGGATTTTTACGACAGCGGCATGTATTCCAGAATGATACGTTATTGTGATTTTATACAAGCACACAAGGCGTTCGTAAAGTACCCGGAATCTCTTCTCCGGAGTTTTTTGTCCAAAACCCGCAAGTTGGAAAACCGAGAGCAAATATATAAGCAAGCAGAAGAATCATTGAAAGACAAATGCGTAAGCAGCAGTGCGCTAAGAAAAAAGCTCAAGGTGTTAACAGATTCGTATATACCATCCATGCCGAAACCTAGCAAGGAGGAGATGTTTTTTGAATATTTTGATAATGTATCCGATAATGAAAAGCTCCGTATGATAGGTAAATTAGAGGATCATTTAAGGAAAGTCCGCGCAAGTTTGAAAGTGGGACAGAATGAAAAAGAAGAAGATTCAAGTTCGGATGGCTCGTCTAAAAGCACGGAGAAAACGGATGATAGCGGCGCGACTAATGATCCTTCAAAAGCCTCCCCAACTGAGGTTGTTATAGCAAATTCTACCGGAATAGCCGAAGATACATCAAATTTCCAAGACAAAAAAGAGGATAATTCTCATAGCGGCTTAGATGAAATGTGGGAGAATCTTGGACGCGAATATGCAAAACAATTAGCAGAGGATGCCCAATACGATAATTATTCGGAAGAGGTATATGACAAATTTATGAACGATAAACCAGAGGCACAATGTGCTGAAACCTCCGAGACTGACAATACAATTTTCAGTCAGGTTACGGCAATTCTGGAAAAAATAAAATACGAGTCATTAGATAGGAATATTGGCGCAAGAAAAATAATTGCCATATTTGACAATCTTGAAGGATATAAGCAGTACAAGGGCAATCCGCACAACTATGACGTGAAGATAGCTTGGGATTTGGTAAAAGGTGAAATTTCACCGAATATCCTAATAGGAGTAACAGAATATATTGGGTTTCGGGAGCGTATGAAAGCTAGTTCCTTCCCGGGGAAAACTGTCTAGACAGTTTTTTCTTCTGTCACCATAAAGGCAATACCTACAAAAAAATATACCATTACGAGGGAAGCGCAAAGGCGCTTCTTTTTTTTATAGAAGAAAATCGTTTAGGGCAGTGGGAGGTAAAATACAGTGATTGGGCAATAAAATAGCCGGTGTGGCTATTGCCGATTTAGGGTGAAAATAATCTGCGGTATGGGCGCTTAACTTTACGGAGTCGCTTGCTAAATAATGGCATTGGTAGGGGCTTATGTGTGTTCCTTTCGGGCCCTTTGGCCCGAAAGGAGTTAGTGTAACACTTAGGCGTCCATTATGGACGCCGGCAAACAATCCTTTGTTTTTTCGCCGCGTAGCGGCGTTTTGCGCAAGCCGGTCTGCGCAATTTCACAGCAGGAGAATATTCGCCGCGTAGCGGCGGCAGTGCCCTTGTTGGAGCTTGAATAAGAATTCCTATGCTTATATGTATGAATACATTTAGCACTATCAAATCCAAGCAACAGGCAGAGAATTATTTTTCAGAGGAATTGCGGCAGTATTTTGACGGCTCCAATATAAAGGGTAGACTTATGGAGCGTCTCGGACTTGCAAAGAATATTCCGTCAGAAAAAATTTTTACGGCCATACTTAATAACAAGCACCCCGTGACCGGAAAAAAGTTGCGTCCACGTGAGAGCAAAAGGCTTTTGTTTTCCTTCTGCTTTTCGGCACCGAAACCTCTTTCAATACTCGCCATGTTTACAGATGATAAGAGACTGTTTGATGCTCACCGGAAGGCCAGCAATATAGCGGGCGATTGGCTGGAGAATTTTGCGGAAGTCAGGAAGCGCAAAGGCGGGAGGACGGACAGCGTTTTGACGGGAGAGACCCTGCGATTTAGTTGTGAACATATGCTAAGCAGAGCTGAAGATCCCCAGCTGCACTCGCACGAGGTATTTTTTAACATTACTTACGACAAAGAGCTTAACGCGTTTTACGCGCTTGACCCAGGTCAAATGGGTACGCGGTCAAAGTTGGCTACCCACATATACCGCAATATTTTAACGCGCGAGCTAAACAAAATATCTGTTCCGGCATACATAGATGAAAGCGGCAGGGTAAAAATCTACGGAATAAGCGATAAGCTTTGCTCCTACTACAGCAAACGCTCAAAGGAAATAAACAAATATGTAGAGGATTACGAGAGGGCCCACCCGGGACAGAAATGCGGCAATAGATTTAGGGCAAAAGTTGCGAACGCTTTTAAGGGAAAGAAATTAAGCATTGCGGAAGAAAATCTGGCTATTGCAAGATTTAAAGAGGAGATTGAGGATGCAAACTTGGATGAAGAATTGTACAGAATTGCCAATATAGAAAAAGGATATGTGGATTCTCTTTGGGGTAAATTAATTTCTTCATTAACTAAACGCAACGCGGATAAGATTGTCAGCATATATGAGAAAGGTATATCGCAAAAGCGCGGCTGCATAAACATGTACGATTATCTTATGGGGGCTTTGATATGCGCGAAGGCTGAAGTTTCCTACTCTGAAATAAGGGAGGCCGTGAAAAAGCGTCTCAATGCCCGTGAAATTTCCCAATACAAAGACACAATCATTCTAAAATCGAATGACGCCGTGCGGAAAGAAATAGTAAAAATTCTTCCGGAGCTCAAAAATATAATGTTGCAATACCCCCTTAGCAGCAGTCAAAAAGCGGCAATAAAAAATTTGCCACATGCGAAAAAGATTTTGGACGATTCGCAGCCCGTCGTTGAAATTAAGGAAAGTGAATTTGGAAGTGCCACGGGCGATATGGCGTTTATTTCAAAATTAGTCGTAAACGGTGGTACAAAAGTCTATTATCTAAATGCAAGCCGCAAGATAAAGCGCGAGAAAAGCGGTTCGCACTATGCGGAGGCGCTAAAATTTGAAAAGCTTGGCTCTGTTGAAAATGGATCGCTAATCATAGTTGATAATGCAGATTACGTTGACAACGACCATATGCTGGATCTCCTGAAAACATCAAGAGATCGCAGATGCAAGATAATCCTGCTAACGTGCGAAGGTTTAAAAACGGATCCCCGCTTGCATGCGATTGACGCTGTTAGAGCGCAGGCCGTGAAAATGACTCCGCCCGTTCCTAAGGCAATTAGAAAGGATTTTAAGGATTTGGCGAATGCTGTGCAAGATTACCGCGTATTCTACGGCAATTTTAAACAGTCCGGACTGGATATGAAGCTCGTTTTTCTGAGCGAGAAGTCCAAAGACGCTTTTGTTAAAAAGTACGCCGAATTTTACAATGCAGAGCTTCCGGATTACGGCATTTACCCGAATATAAATATTGAGGATACAAATTATTACCTCTTTGCGCAAGATGGAGAAGATACGGAAGAGGCCGAAAATAACTTGGCAAAACAAAGCTTAAGCGTGCATATTGCTAAATTTTTTGCTCCCGAACACAATATTCCGCCCATATATGCCAATAGGCCAATTGGCAGATATCCCGCAGTGCCTGTGCAAAACAAAACGGGAACTCTTGAACGGAAATATACCGGAATTAATGCAAATCCACAGAGTGGTAAATCTAAGAGCAATATGCCTATTCAAAAGCCACTTGCAAGGCAGGGTTTACAGAATATAAAACCGAATCAGGTGCTTAACCCTCCAATTTTGCACAGGCCACAGGGTAATGATAAATTGCAAGGCTTAAGCAATGCGGGCAATAGGAATCCTCCGCATGGCAATGGTAATCATTCAAGACCAGGCAGTGCAGGGCAAGCTCCAAAAGCGCGTGGATTCCCCGAAAGGGATCATTATCCACCACAAAATACTGGTGGAGCAACACAGCCTCCAAGTAATGCGATTGGAAGGTCCGATTCAAATGAAATAGATAAACCCCAAACTCAATCAGGCAAGGATTCCAGAAATAAGGCGCCAAAGGATCCTCCACCCCCGGACGATTTTTGGGACAGATAGAGGTTCAATAAACAATGTATATAATAAGAATGAGTTACTTGCTTGTTTTCAATTATATAAAGAAAAATAGCGATATATTAAGGGCGCATTTGAGAAGCGCATTTTCATTTTTCGAACTTGCTTGTTAGTGCTTCCAATGTTGCATTTGGTAATACTTCAATATCGGGAATGAGCAGATACTTCCATGCTTTCCCGCCATTCTTCAAAGCGTGGTCGGAAGCGTAATGGCACCAAAGTTTTGCTGCACTTGCCTTGTTTTGAACACTTGGGCCGCTCAGTTCACTTTTCGCCTTAATTTCAACGAGCAACATTTGAGAGTTGGTTTCTACAATAAAATCCGGTTCGTATTCTTTCCCTGACTCATAGAAAATCATAATATCGTTTGTTGTGGGCTTGAACCAGCGCAATACTTGCGGTGAATCTTCCAATATTGCGGAGAATCTACGCTCAGGGTCGGAGTCAAAACTCAATTCGGGGAAGAGCGATTTTTTGTAGCCTACAAACAGGTAGTTTCTTATATCTTTTTTTGCGAAGGCGGGATTTCTAAAATTTAGTTTTTGAGAATCGTCTGTATATTTGAAGCTTTTTGAGGACGCTATTTTAAAGCCTTTTGATACAGTTGCTTGATATTCTATTTGTATTGTTTCTTCATGCTTGAATAGTTCGTCATGTAGGAGCTTTGCAATTTCTCTTCTGTTAAAGAGGATAATTTTTTTGACTTCTGCTTCGTCATTCTCATACGAGCGCACAAAATCTGCGTATTGTTTTGCGATTGAATTTATTACTGCGTTGTTGTCATCGTATGGGATATCGTCTAAGTCCATTAGGGCGCTTACGATATTTCGCTCTGGCGTTTCCTCGTAGTCCAATTCTTCCGCTTCTAATGTGAAGGCAAAGTTGCTCTGAAGCTGTCGGATTGTTATATCGCGGCTTACTCTTTCATATTTTTGCAAATAGGAAGTATTTAATTTAAAATCTGCGAATCTTCTGCGGCTTTCGCCTTCGGGGGTTATAATTACGCGCGGGATATTTATAGTTGTTTCTTGTACAAGCCCGATAGTGTTTTGGACAGTTTTTTCTATATCGGCCTTTGATGTATCGTCCAGATTCATTTCTGTTTGGACCTGCGAACGCACCAATCTGTCTTTTACTTCTTTTACAATGCGTTCTTTGACCTTTTCGTCAGACAGTTTTTCCACGCCTGCGAGGTTTTCAAAATTTGATGCAATTACTTCTTTTGTAATTCGCGCTATATTTTTTTCGCTTTCTGATTCAAACTTATGCTTTTCAGCGGCACGCTCTATGATAGATTTCTCTTGCGAAACTCCCGAAACTGGTCCCTCTTCTCCTTCTTGAGAAGGCGCTATTTCTTGAACCGTTGCATTTATGACCGCATCTATTGGGTTTTCAACTTTAACTACATTGGATCCGCTTTCGGGGACATCTATGCCAACGATTACCGTTTTGCGGATTAAGGAGTTCGGATCGTTTGCGTAATCTACAATTTCTTGGAATTTGTCGTGCGATACTATTGTGAGAGTATCTACTTCGGGCTCTCCGGTGCGCTTTCCGTAAGGCAAACGCAAGCCTCTGCCAATGGATTGTTCCACCAAAGTTTTAGAGTTCGCCGCCCTTAGCGGAACAATCGTGTACAGGTTTGTGACGTCCCAGCCCTCTTTTAGCATGTTGACGTGTATTACGATTTCCACGGGGTTGTTTGGATCTTCGACCATTAGCAGCTTGTTGATATTTTCGTCTTTTTCGGCGCCGGAAGTCGCGGAGTTTATTTCAAGGATTTTCCCCGCATAGCGGCCCTCGAAGAATTCGGGGCTTTCCATATAGCCTTTGAGTTCTGCCGAATGTTTCGTGTCTGTTGCGACAACAAGTATGAAAGGTTTTACGGTTTTGACGCCTTTGTTGTCGGCGTAAATCTGTAGGCTTGCCTTTCTTGATTCATGAATGCAGACGGCGTCGTGAAGCTTTATTTTTTCGAGCTCGTCGGCTGAATACTGCTTTGGGTTAAAATTCTCGCGCGTCGCCACGGCGGGTTCTTTGACATAGCCGTCGCGTATAGCACACGCGAGCGGATAGTCGTAAATGACATTTTTAAATGGCACGGACTTCCCGTTTCTCTCCACTTGCGGAGTTGCTGTAAGCTCAAGCCCCAAGACGGGTTTTAAGTCGTTTAGGGCTTCCCAACCCGCCGACGCCCGATAGCGGTGGGATTCGTCCATAATCACCACAAGATCTTCTTTTGAGGCGAGAAAGTCGAAATAGCTTTCGCCGATTGTTTCAATCAGCCTGCGCACGCGCGCAACCGAGCGCTGGGCGTCGTCCTTAGCAAGTTTTCCGCCATCTTTTGCGGTGATTTTTGCAATGTTAAAAATATTAATTACAACTTTGGAAAACAGGTTGCCTTGCGCTCCAAGTCCACTTTCGTAGTTGTCGCCGGTTACGATTTCCGGCGGGTTTTGGGCAAACTCGCTTATTCCCTTAAAGACGTATTTGGGGGTATTCGGGGTGAAATCTTGATGAAGCTTGTTGTAAATGGTTAAGTTGGGGGCTACCACAAAAAAATTTTTTACGCCATAGAACCTATGCAAATACGCGATAAACGCCCCCATAAGGCGCGTTTTGCCGACGCCCGTCGCCAAGGAAAAACAAAGCGACGGAAACGCCCTCTCAAAATCCTTCACCGACGGGAACTCGCTTTGGATTATTTCCAAAATCTGCTTTGTATCTGCGCCCTTTGTGAGGTTTGAGATCTCCAAGACCCTGTCTAAAATTTTCAGGCTATCCCTCTGCGGCTCCCGCAGGCTCAGACGGTTTGCAATCGTATTTACGTCTTGAATGCTCATTTGCTTTTCTTCTTCTTTTTAGAAATTTCTTTTTCTAAATCTTCAAGCTCTTTTATGTCTTCTATATCGGCCGCGATGGCTTCTTGAATACGCCTGTTTTTGTCAAATTCTTCATATCGTTCTTTTACGATTTCCTCCATATGGTCTCGGCTTACGCTACCGTTGCCATTTAAAATGGGGAAGTCATTGAAAGCCAAGAGGCTGTCAACGGATTCCTTCCAATAATCCATTGTTATTGTTTGTAGACGCCTTACTCTTAGCTCGGCAGAATCTAAGAATATGTTTACAAGACGATTTAAAGTCTCTATTTCTTCCGCTGTTAAATAATTCTTTGCAACTAAGATATCGCCCTTTCGTACAATAGAGCCTTTCCATGATGTAAGATTCATATTGGGCTTTTGGGGATCTGCGCGTGTGACTATTATCTCGGCGGCAGTTTGCAAGGTCACTGCATACAACAATTTGTTTTGCACTTCTGCAAAAAACATCTGAGTTGCTTTGTCGTTTGGGTCATATCCATAGCTAAGCGAGAATAAGTCGCGGACTTTCTGATAAAATCTTTTTTCCGATGCCCTAATGTCTCGGATCTTTTCAAGCAGTTCATCGAAATAGTCCAATGCTCCAAACATATTTGGATTTTTCAGACGTTCCTCATTTATTAAAAATCCCTTTTCCAAATATGTTATAAGATTTCTAAGAGCCCATTGTCTAAACTCCACCGCGCGCTTACTTCTTACTCTAAATCCTATCGAGAGTATCATTTCAAGAGAGTAAATTAAAGTAGAGTAGCACTTCCCGTCAGAGGCAGTTATTAAGTAATCCTTAATAACTGATTTTTCGTTCAACTCCTTGTCGTTCAGTATGTTTTTTATGTGCATACTGATGTTGGAAACAGAGGTCCCAAAAAGTTTTGCGATGTCGGATTGAGAAAGCCAAACCTTATCGCTTATCTTGGTTAGAGCGATTTCTGTTCTGCCGTCGCGCGCCTTATAAATTATAACATTTTCATCACTCATATATAGAAAAGTTTAAAATAAATCTAATTGATTACTGTCGGGCGGGAGCTTTTTGAAGGATTTTTTGCGGGGGGCGGGGGAGGGTTGCGGATCGGGGGCGGACATAGGCAGATTCTTTATTTCCAAGGAGTAGTCGTCGTGATTCCACTCGCACTTTTTGAGGATTGCTTTGGGTATCTTCTTTATTGTGAGGTTCCCGTAAGAATCCTTCTTGCCGTCAAACGAGCCGCAGCATATCAAAAGCGTGCAACTTTCCCCAACATCGTCGCTTAGCTTTTGCAGCATCTGCGCAGTCAAATGCTGGGTTGTCACATAGATAAAGTCGCTTTCAGTAGATTTACCCTGCTTCCAATAGACATCGGGGCTCGGGTCAAAATTAAAACCCTCCACCTTGCAAAGCGCGCGCACAAGCATGCTTTCGTTAAAATCCTTGTTGATTACGGGATTGCCCCATTCGTCGAACTTTACAAGGCTCGGCGCCAAATTGTAGTAGCGGAAGCCCCCGCCGCCGCGCCAGTTTGCCGACTTTGTGATGCCGCCCGCGTCCTCGCCGTCGATAACCTTTTTTAGGCGCGGAACACAATGGGTGTCGCAATGCTCGCCCAATTCAATACCAATCCACCTGCGCCCCATTTTGTGCGCCACAGCGGCAGTAGTTCCCGACCCCAAAAACGAATCCAGCACAAGATCGCCTTTGTTGCTCCCAAGCGTCAAAATTCGTTCAATCAAACGTTCAGGCTTGGGAGTTGAGAAAACATCTTTAGAATTAAAGGATTTTACTTCTTTTTTTGCTTCTTGGTTTTCACCAACTTCGTCATTTGTCCAGATCGTAAGAGGAACCAATCCATCTTGAACTTCTGTCAAGAAACGCTTATACCTTGGTACGTTATTACCTGTTGTTCCAAAATATATACGGTTATCGTTGATTAACTCTTGAAAATGTTGCCTTGAAAAACGCCAACTAGTTCCCGGGGGAGGAAATAATTCACGTCCACTTGGAGTTGTTATTGGGTATATGGCACTTTCGCTCGGTGTTTTTGCATGGCATGGACCAGAAGCCCACACTCCACGCGGATCGTTATCAGGGTTTGAATATCCTTTATCTTGAGCTTCGGTTCTTGGCAATTTGTTAATAAGCCATGCTTCTTTGTTTTTGGCAAATACTAAAATGTGATCATGATTATCCGAGAACCATCGCGCATCATTGCTGCGTGTGTGCTTTTTTTGCCAAATGATATTTGAAACAAAATTGAATCTACCAAAAAGTTCATCGCATAAAACTTTACAGTAATGAGATTCGCAATCATCTAAGTTGATCCATATGCTTCCATCTTCAGAAAGCAAATGTCGCAGTATTTCAAGTCTATCTCGCATTAACGACAACCATAGGGAATGTTCAATTCCATCATCGTAATGTAAAAATGCCGAGCCTGTATTGTAGGGCGGATCAATGTAAATGCACTTAACTTTGCCTGCATATTCCTGTTCGAGAGCTTTGAGGGCGAGGAGGTTGTCGCCATGAATGAGCATATTGTCGAAGATATCGTTATCCGACACTCTTTTATCAGCATGATAGCTTTTTTCAGGATCTTCGATAAGAATCCGCGGCTCCAACTTCGCCCGCTTCTCCTTCCCCACCCACATCAACTCTAACTTCTGCTTCATATTGTAACCACTCTAACATAAGTATGTAGGTATATGTAAAGTTAAATTATGCCTACCATTCAATAGAATAGAAATTAAACTTTACAATGGTTTTATGGAATTATATTTTTTAGTATATTAAAACAAGAATTAATTTCTATCAATATATTTATTTTATTGGTCGATGGCAATCGATTTCACAAATACATTTGAAAAGCCTAAAATATTTAGATGTTTCTTTGTATTACATAGTGATATCTTACTAAAAAACGGTATATTATCTTGTTCTGTGTTTGCATATTTCGTTATTATTGCAAATATGATCTTATAATCACTTGGATTAGGTCGTTCATTTGAAACTTCAAAATTTTCAGGCAAGATACCTCTTATTTTTTCTCTGTAATTTCTGTCAAATAAAAATAGCTCTGCACTATTCTTTCCTTGCATGAACAAATGACTGAAAACTGATGAGGAACCATATCTTTTAACATGAATAAAATCTTTATTTCTAGAGTATAAATCACATACTTCGATACCAGAATTCCCATCTAATCTAATCAACTTCCGATCAAGTGTGAAATAGTTGTCTCTAAAATTTTCCCCAACTCTTTCATTGTACTCCCCTTCGTGTTCGCCTTTTTTAGAATTTGGAAGTGGTAAAGCATAATTTCTAGATTCTTGTATTATTTCTAGGTATTCTCTATTTAATTTATTTAAATAATCGTGGTTTACTTCAAACCATTTACCTGAATTTAGAATATAAGTTGTTTCACCATATTCTATCTCAGCATAAATGCACTGATAAACTTTCCATATGAATTTTTGATTCCCATTTGAATCAATTACAAGTATATCTCTATCAAGATGTTTCTCATCAAAATTATTTACATTTTTTACTATTTCATCTAAAAAATCTTTCCACTCAATATCATCTTTTAATTCACCTCTTTTATGAAACTTAAATCCTGAAACCTCTTCCCAATTCAGCATTTCTGGGATTGACATCCAAATTCGATTAGTATCGTTCGTTTTGATTTTTTCTATCAATGTTTTTTTTAAGTTCTTTATTTTACTTGTATTTATCTCTGGTCTAACATTATCTATCCATGCATATTTTTCTTGGTATCTGGTATCGCTATATTTTTCATAACATTTCTTTAGGAAACTTTCTATATTATCAATGTCATTTGGGATTGATACAGAAAGAGAGTTTCCGCCTGTTACATTTTTACCAAATAACTGTAACTCTTCTTTATTTGGATGTGCTGTAAGATTAATCACAAAATCTTGTGTTGTATCTAAATCAAAATCTTTGAAAGAACTGATCTTAGATAATTGCTTTATAGAGTCACTTGGAATTCCTCTCATGCTTTTCTGAGATACCTTCCTGAGCCCGAATTCATCTATAATATTCAGTAGGAGTCGTAATCCAAATCTTTCAATATATGCATCTTGATTTAACATATGAAATCCTAGTCCAAAAGTAATAGCAAAATTTTTTCTTACTTCTCCGCAATCTACATCTGTCACTATAAGTAATCCTTGTGGTAGAATGACATTAAAGGAGTCTTCTATATCCGATAATTTATTTTTAAAAAAAGCTAACCAATTTGCAGGAAGTGGAACCTTTCGTGTATAAAAAAATTTTTTGTTTTCAGATATAGATACAGAATCATGAGTTCCATTTATAAAATTCTCTACAGATATATTGTCTTTCAACAAAAATATTGTTACTTTATTTTTCTTCTGTCTTTCTCTAGGCATACAAAACTCCCTATTATAATTTTAAACAATTCTCCAATCTATGGCGAATATGATTTGTGATTTTACGGGTTTTTGCAAGGATTTTTCTGCATTTTTTATTAATTTATCGCGTTCGGCATCTATGGCGTCTTGCGCTTCAAAGAGTTTGCGGCGCATATTCATGCGCTCGGTATCGAGCGTTTTTTGCTGACGTTGAAGTTCTATTTTTTCCTCAAGAGTGTGCGGTTGGCGGGAGGTCTTTTTCAGTTCCCGTATCTTTTTGTCCATCTCTTTCAGTTTGATTTCAAGGGCGTTTTTGCGGTCGTTGCTCCAACTTTCCAACTTTTCCACTTCGGCGTCGAATTCCTTTTCGGCATTTTGGGCGTTTTGCCGCAAGATTTCCGCCTTTTGGCTCTCGAAAATTTCCTCCAATTTGCCGGGGATAAATGTTTCGTTTATATCGTAGGCGCGCGCGTTGAGATTAAATAGGCGGCGGGCGGTGTCTTGCTCTATGGTGTTACCTAAATCGTCAACGCAGGAAATTACAAGGTGGTCTTCGGGCGCGGAATCGTCGCCTATGGTAATTTTTGAAAGCATGAGTTTGCCAGACTTCTTTGGCAGTTGCTCCAAGGCAGTTATTTTGCCGGGGGTGTTGTCGTAGTCAAAAAGTATGCCTCGGTAGGGCAAGTCGCGGTTTAGAGCGCGGGAAATCAACTTTTCGGCGATTGGGTGGGTGATGCCGTAAGGTTCGCAAAAGTCGCCAACCCACTTTATGGCGTACAGCTTTTTGTCGGGTACGTCGCGGTTCTGGGGATTGAACATTTGGAATGTCAGATTTTCCTCGTCGAAGAATGCGCCGGTGCCGTCGAGCTCGTGCCGCGTGAGTGCCCACAATAGGGCCTGCATTTTGTCAATCGTCGTGGAAGATGCCTCTTGGTAAACGTTCAGGCGCTCGGCGACTTCGGCGTCAAAATTTTCAAGCAGTTTGCGGCGGGCGTTGCGCATGTTCTCGCCTATCTCATGGGCAAACATCTCCTGGATAAAATCAAACTCGCGCTGAATGTCGTAGGAAGTGCGGCAATTCTGGTATATCTGGGCTATGCGCCGCTCGAAGTCGACACCGCTTTCTATGGCGCCCAAAACTTCGTCGCTTGCGCCAAAAACGCCTTCGAAAAGTTTTAACTTTTTTTCGAGAATATCAAAAACCCGGCAGTCGGCCTCGTTATTTACGTTCAAAAAATTTACGACAACGACATCGTACTTTTGCCCGTAGCGGTGGCAGCGGCCTATGCGCTGTTCTATGCGTTGCGGATTCCACGGCAAATCGTAATTTACCACGAGCGAGCAAAACTGCAAATTTATCCCTTCGGCTGCGGCTTCGGTTGCTATCATAATTTGCGCATTATCCCGAAAATGCTCGACAAGGGCTGTGCGCATGTCTGCCGTTTTCGACGCCGTTATGCGAATTGGGTTGTTGGTGCGCCAATTGTCGTAAATCCTTTTGCTTTCGGGGTCGGAATTTGTGCCGTTAAAAAGCATTATTTTATCTTTATACCCGTTTGCCGAAAGAAGCTCGCACAAATACTGCTGCGTGCGGCGCGACTCAGTAAACACAACCGCCTTTTCCGCTGCTCCAAAGCTTTTTGCCATTTTAAATCCCTCTTTTAGGGCTATCAGCAAAGCCTTCCCCTTGGAGTTTTCCCGTATGGCAAGCGCGTGCGAAAGGTATGTCTTTAAATCGGCAATTTCCGCCTCTATAAGCTTGCGCTCTTGCGCGGTAAGTGGGGCAGGGGATTCGCAACCCTCAAAATCTTCATCTTCCGATTCGCCTTCGTCGTCCGCGGCGTCATCTCTTTCGCTATCGGAAGGTTCGGGTAGGGCGTCAAAATTTTGATATTCGCCCACCGTCTCAAAGTCGTCTTCTATATTTATATTCCCGTACAGGGCGGAATCGGCTTTGAGCATGTCTTCGAGGCGGGTTATCAAACTTTCAAGAGTGCCCGCAATCGCGTAGCTCGACGACGCCAAAAGTTTGCGCAATATCATGGTCATGAGCTTGCGCCTGCTATTGGGCAAGGCCTGGAGGGTCTCGCGGCGCAGATATTCGGAAACTTCGTTGTAAAGCAAGTCCTCCGCCTTGGTGGATTCAAATTTTTGTGTGTAGGCGTGCCGCTTTGTGTACTTTATGTACTTTAAAACCTGCTTTCTCAACGTGCGTTTGCAGACGTTTTGAAGGCGCTTGCGAAGCTCGGCAAAAGACGAGTCGCTCTCGTTTGCGATAAAAAGTTCGCGAAAGCTCTTTTCGTCGCCAAAAATATGGTCGTCTATCAGCCCGACAAGCCCGTACAGCTCCATCAAATTATTTTGAAGGGGCGTGGCGGTAAGCAGTATTTTGGGCGCCGACGCGAGGGCGCGCTTTATTGCGGAGCCAATCTTGTTGCCGCTCTTATAAACATTGCGCAGGCGGTGGGCTTCGTCGATTACCGCCAAATCCCACGGCGTTTTGGAAAGGTAGGTCTCTTTGTTACGGGCAAATGCGTAGGAGGTTATGACGATTTTGTCGGTGTCGAAAGGATTTAAATTGCCGCTCTTTATAGCGTCGTTAAAACTTTTTGCCTCCAAAATTACGGACGGCAGCGCAAACTTCTCCTCAAGCTCTATCATCCACTGCTTGCGCAAATTCGCGGGCACTATAATCAATATCCTGCGCTTCTTCTCCGCCCACCTTTGCGCGATTAGTATCCCGGCCTCTATCGTCTTGCCAAGACCGACTTCGTCGGCAAGCAACGCTCCTTTTGAAAAAGGCGATCTAAACGCAAACACCGCGGCGTCCACCTGGTGCGGATTCAAGTCTATGCGCGAACCCATGAGGGCGGCCGCGATTCGCTCTATTGTCCCCATGGGGGCGCGCAGGGTGAGCTCGTTTGCAAAAAGTTGCGAATGGTAGTCTGTTATCATTAAATTTACTTAATGGTCAATATAAGTATTAAAAAATATTTTTATGAAAATTCAACAGGAATGTTAATAATAGCCATCTATCAAACGTTTTTAAATATTTTTATACTTAATATATTCTCTTAGTTGTAATTTATTGCTTTTACTGTCTTATAGCTTTTTGTTTTGCGAGCAATAAACAATGGAAGAATTGATCCTAGGCGATAATTCATGCGCACATTGGGGAAATTTGAGTGAAAGCGTAGTGCCGGATTTGGAAAAACAGATATCTTCAGGAATACTACCGGGGTGAAGTAAAATCTGCAAACAACTTCAAGGTAAAAAATTTAAACGCGTATCGCGAAAATTTATTAATAGTTATGCAATTATTATGAATAAATTTTTTTAATAAAAAAATGTTGACATTTCATTAAAGCATATTTTTAATCTAGTCAGAAAATCAACGAAAGGGTATGTGCGATGAAAAAGAAATTACAAACAATAGTGTTTGCCGCGATTCTGGTATTTTGTTCGTTTAGTGCATGGGCAGCCGAGGATCCTTGCAATCCAACTCCCCCCGAACCGCCGGATCCCAATCCTAGCGACTGCATGCCAATAGAGCTTGGAGAATAAATAATGATTAATTCAAAACAGAAACGCCATCTGTTGCTTTTATATAGAAGCGCGATGGTGTTTTTTGTTTTAAATTTTAGCACTATATTTGCATTTGCGCAGGTATCGCGTTACTTTGGACAAATTCCGGTGGGCAATTCTGATACAAACGGATTTGTTAGGATAGATAAGGTGTTTTGTGATATTCCCCTAGGGGATGGAAGAAGTGCGGAATTATTTTTCAAATTTTCGACAGATCCGCGTACGGAACCAAAATACATGGGGGCTTATTGGACAATACCGTTTTTTGAGTCGAATGTAGTAAAAATATCCTCCAGTAATTACCGTTGGATTGCGCCAAATCTTAGGACATACACTTTTAATAAAGTCCCAAAAAATGACAGAGGATATAAAGAAACATATATTTTAAATACTACCGGTAGCTTAAAGCTAAATGTAGCCAAAGATGGTTCTATTTGCATAGAAAATGTAAACGACTCTAAAAACAGATACTTATTTAGAGAGGGGAAACTTGTTTCATTTTGCGAGGGCAAGGATGCCGACACATTTAGAATATCCTACGAAAATACTCGTCCCCGCTTAATCTATAATATGAGTAGAAATTCAACGGAGGTTGAATTCATCTATAATAGAGAGGGATTTTTAGACAAGGTAATCATGCCAAAAGATAAAAAGACGCTGTTTGTGCGGTATGGAGCATGCAACACATTTGCTGTAGATGGTATAACCAAACAAGGGGATGTTTTAAATTCTGTATCTTCAATAACGTTTGCTGACGGCAAGAAAGAAGAATATAGGTACTCAGCCGAAGCGAAAAAGAAGAATAGAAATATCCTTACAAAGAAAGAAGAAGGGGAAATGTCGGCAAATGTCCCAATCAATAAATTTGAACAAAAAATCGGGGAAGATAACAAGGGGTTTATTGAATGGGACGCAACGACGGGGATAATCGTTTCAGATAGCGGCGGCGAATATGCAGTAAGAAATCCAATCTTTGATAAATACAGTTCTGAATATACTGATGGGGTATTTGTTGCAGACCGAAAACGCGAAATGAAAACGAAAGAATCGCGGATTTCATACAAGAAGCCCGAAAACAAATATGCCGAGGTTTGGGATTACAGCTTGAGAACGGCTGTAAAAATAGAGCAAAATCCGCATACTGGCGAGCAAACTCGAACTTCGTATATCGGTACCCCAGGCAATGCTTCGATGAAAATTAGAAAAATTGAAAAGAAACTTGCAGGTGAAAACAATTGGAAAATAAGTCTTACAAAAGCGTACGATGATGAAGGCAATTTAATCAGAGAGATAGACAATAATGGCAATATAAGATCATACCTTTATCGCACTCTATGCAATACAAAATATAAGTCGATATATGAAAATGGAATTCTTCTTGAGGAAAGTGGGATTAAGGGAGATAGGCTTGTGTATATATTTAGGATAATTAATAATACATCGTATAAAACAATTGTAAAAGATGAAGAAATTTCGGAATATGTAAATGATAAATGCATTAGACGTGTATTATTTTCAAATGGTAAAATTGAAAAAATACTCATTTATGTAGAAGAAGGGAATCCTCTTGTTTTTAGCAAATCAAATATCTCAAACTTAACTCAATAATATTATGAAAAAAACTAAAAAAATTATTATTTTAACCACTATAAGTTTATTTGTCGCTACACTATACGCTGCGAAATGTAGAATGATAGATACTTCCTATCATCCTCCTTGTGAGGTTCCAAATGAAACTCGTTCATGCGAAGAGACAAGAGAAACAGTTTGTCTCGTTTATGATTCGTATAAGCGCGGACGCACATCCACGACTGAAACACTAACGAGAGGCGCAGTTAATTTACGTTGTCGCGCAGATACATCGCCTTATGTATTTTGTACAGATAGAAGTGCTAGCGATTGTTATTATCGCCAAAACTATTTATGCAATAACGTTGTTTCAAATACATGTGAGTATTGGGTTTCTGTAGATGGAACGATAAAAAAAAGAGTGTCATTTGAGGGAGGAATCAAGAAAACTAGCAACATATTTGAAGTCGAAATGGTGAAATCTGGAGGTCGTTTATCAGAAGGTACAAGAACTTATGTTACGTCGGATTGATTATGAAAAAGAAAGCAATAACAGTATTATTCGTTTTATATATTAGCATTCTCTTTGCCCATGGAGTTTTGAAGCCAGCAGTAGAAAGTGTGCGAATCGCATATACAATGGAGTCAGTAGATATTAAGGATGGCAAAGAAGACAACAATTCGCGCGCAAAAGCGATGTGTGATTCATTTTTTTCCTTTGTAGCGGAACCATTAATAGTTCTGGAATTCTCCGAACTTCAAACTCCCATGTTCAACCGTACTACAAATACTATTTCAGATAAAACCTCGGAGAAGGTAACATATTCTTTCGATGGGAAAATCTGGAAGAAATTCCTATATTCAACAGCATATAATAAAGAAGACCCTATAAATAACAATCAAGTGTATTTATCCAGAGACGTTCCATCTCCGCTTGATACTTTGGAAGAATATTATACTGGAAAATGTTTTTTTATTAATGGATTTTATTTTTTTCGACCGAAAAAATGCACCATATTAGATGCGTTGAATGGCAAGTTGAACTATCCCAAAATAGAAATCAGTCGAGATAATGACATAATTAATCTTTATGCTAATACACCAACAAATAAAATTGAAGCAATATTAGATTTATCATTAGGTCAACCTATTTTACGTAAGCATATAAATACATATCTTAATGAAGAAGGACAAGCCTATTTAAGAATAGAAACTCTTTTTACTGGCAGTATTCAGATTAAAGATACAAATATAATCATACCCAATAAACTTGTAAGAAAATTGATTAATCTTTTAGACAAAAATGGATTTACAATGACGGTTTCTGTTTCCGAAGTTGAATTTATTCCGGGAGTTAAACTTCGCGAAAAAACACCAGAAATTCCATCTGGATGGACGATTATTGATTTAGATAAAAAAATTAGTTATAAGAAAGGTAGAAGTCCTGAAGATATTTTAAATTCGATTAGATCCATTCAATGAAAATAGTTTTATTTATTCTTTTCGTTTTTTCGACGACAAACCTATTAGGTTATATCTCTAATGGAGGTGATATTATTTTTGCGATCTTACTTCATAGAATTAAGAATATTGATTCTCCAAAAGAATACTTAGGAAAAGAAATAAACCTGTTACAACTTCAAGAATCATTGTCAAAATTCGATGTTCCAAGTAAAATTTCAACAAGTGGTATCAATAGTTTAAAAGACAATGTTTGGATCGTATTTGAATTAAAGCCAGTTTTATCGAATAGCGAACCAGAATTGGGATTGATTGAATGTTCTGATTCTGGCAAATTTTACATATATGATATATTCATGTATAAACGACATTTAATAGACATAAATGCGGTAAATGAATTGTTTAAATATACGACTGGCAGGTACTTACGCGTTGGAAAATGTATCGCTTCAAATAAAGTAGTTATTCGTCACTTTCCCGATATTACACATAAGAAGAAAAAAAACATAGTCTGTAATACTGGTAGTTTTATTGATTATTCTATCGGAGAGCATATAAAAATACCCAAATCAGTTGATCTTGGTTTGGTCGCCTCTGGAGGCCTGAAAATCCCAGTAAAAATTCCAATAGAAAGTATTGATAATGTTAAAGCGGATATTATTTCGATACAGGTACCTTGTGGTTGCATAAGTGAAATAAAAAAACCAAATAAGATTTCTACAAATTCTAAAAGCAATATAGAATTTATGTTAGATCCTTCATATTATAATAAAACTGGACTTGTTGATACATATATTATTGTGAATACATCAGATCGGAAACTTCAGAGTCATCTTATTAAAATAACTGGACTGATTGACGATAGTGCTACTGTTTATATTGAACCATATAGGATATATGACAATGAATACCTGCCTAAAACTGTTTATGAATTTGATATTTTTACTGAATGCGAAACAAATCAAATAACAGATATTAATATAATATCCATTCCCGATATCTTTGATTATACTATTTTAGAAACAATGACAAAGCTAGGCAAGCTGATGGCCAAGGTGCATATTGTCTTTGTACTCAAAGATAATATTGATTATGATAAATGCTACGAAGGGGCAATTAATTTATCGTTTATGTCTAATAAATTATTGCGTACATTTTCAATACCAATAACTCTGCATCCAAAAATTAAATGAAAATAGTTCTCTTTCTTTCTTACATAGCTCGTTACATTAATATATCTTGCAAAACATTTGCATACGGATTGAAATTTGGAAATACATATATAGAAAGTGCATTACGCCCGTTTGTTGGTCGAAAAATCAATATAAATATGAAAGTATTTATATTTATATTTTTCCAAATATTACTTGCGACAAATTTAATATTTGCGCAGCTAAACTTTGATAATCTTATTCTAAAAGATGAAAGTTTCCCAAGTTCCCAAACTTACAATTTCAATTTTAAATTTAAAAATGATTCATCCAAAACAATAACGATAACGAAGGTAGAGACATCTTGTTCTTGTACAATCACGAAGCTTGAAAAAAACACCTATGCTCCGAATGAAACTGGAAAAATCAATGGAGTATTTAACATAGGGGATAGGCAAGGTTTGCAGGAAAAAGAGGTTATTGTACATACTGATGATATTTCTCAACCACAAATAAGACTAACCTTAAAAATAAATATATTAAATCCAATAGAAATAAAACCTCGTTTAATATATTGGGAAAAGGACTCTAAATTAGAATCAAAATTTATAAGACTCGTAATCAACGATCCTAAATGGAAAATGGATTCCATTACTTGTGATAGCTCAAAATTCACGACTAAGAATACAGAAGAAGATGGAAAGTATACGATAGAGGTCACTCCAGTTTCGACTGGAAGAAGGTTGCGCGACGCTATAAAAATAGAACTAATGAATGATAAATCAGAAACAAAAATATTTGCGATATACGTTTTAATAAAATGAATAGAATAAGAGCTACAGTCTTTATTATTTTTATAAACACCTCATTTTTATTGAATGCAACATTATATGCGGAAAATACGTTCAATTTTACAAGCCTACCTGTTTCAGAGGAGGGATCCGCAATACTTGTACTTGCCCCTGGAATGAATACGGACGGAGCGTTTTTCTTAAAAGAGTCGCCGTGGATGGATTTTGCGAAGCGAAACAATCTTGGGGTGATTGCTCTTAATTATTCGTCATTGGCGGAGGATTTATTGGAAAATCGCAAAGGTTATTTTTATCCCGACCAAGGTTCGGGACAGGCGTTGCTTGACGAAATTAAGCGCGTTTACGGAAAGGATTTGCCGATTATTCTTTATGGATTTTCGGGCGGAGCGCAATTTGTCAGTCGATTTGTGGATTGGTGTCCAGACAGAATTATCGCATGGTGTGCGTATTCGGCTCAGTTTTGGGACTACCCTCCAAAAGGCTCAAAGCTCACAAAGGCGCGCGGAATAGTAGCCTGTGGCGACCAGGACGGGCTTCGCTGGCTGCCGTCTTTTGGCTTCTATTACCAAGGGCGCAAAGATAAACGCCCATGGATATGGGTAAACATATCAAATACCGCGCATAACCGCAGCGCAAAGTTTGAAAAATTTGTCCGCCAATTTTTCGACGAAGAACTCGCAATTTGGCGCGGGGATAAAAAACCCGGTGAGGACGTATATTCTGACATTTCCAATTCCGATAACGAATTATTATTGCTATCGGAACAACAAGAATTACAATGCCCGTTTAGAAGCAAGGAGCTATTGGAATCATGGAAAAAAATACAAGCGCCTTAATATCGATAGCATGGTTCGCAGCCGCGCTACTTTTGCCGTCTCCTCTATATCCACAGGAAGAAAAGGAAAAATATCTTCCGGAGAATGAGCGCATTTTCGTAATATCGCAACGCACGGATGCCAAAACCCAAGCTTCCCGCGCAGATCCGCGGAACAAATTTAAGCTCGAAGAAATACCGTTTGTCATCCGAATGCCGTCTTCTTGGACAAAGGAAAAAAACGAGGCGGCCGCTAAGTCTAAAAAACCGTGCGTGAGAGGAGTTATCGCAATATGCACATGGGATAAAACGCTCGATTACCTTAAAAAAAACTTATCCTATTTTGACAGCCAGCATAAATTCTTGATAAAATTCGCCGACGAAAACGATATCGCTGTTATGACTTGGGCCAATTTCGGGGGATACTCCACATCAACAAGCTCCGATGAAATGACCGAAAGGCAGCTTAAAAGCTATGATGCTATGTTTAACGACAGGCTCTCCGAATGGGAAAAAGGGTTTAGGCGGATATTGAATAAATACAATCTGCCAAAAAACGCCATAATGCTATATGGTTTTTCAGGAGGCGCGCAAATTGCCCATCGCATCGCCTTCAGAAGACCCCAGTATTTTTCGGGAATACATATACATGTAAATTCGTCGTACGATATTCCAACTCCGAACGCAAAAAATATAATGTGGCTCGTTACAACGGGAGAGTTGGAATACGGATATCCCGCAGCTACACGCTTCTACCAAAAAATGATCGATATGGGATATTGCGTGATATTCAAGGCCGCGGAAAATCTCGGGCATAGCATAAATTATAATATCCAAAAGTTATCGATAGAATTTTTCAAATATATGATAAATTTTGTCCCGGATCAGTCGAATCCCGATTGGAAGGCGCCTCCGATAGATAAGTTCTATCTTATGCGCCACCCGATATACATTGGCGATTATTTAAATCAAGTCGCTTATCCAACAGATATGGCTCTTAAAAGAGTCGCGGACCGAAAATATATGGTTGCGCTCCCTACTAAACCTATCGCGAAAGCCTGGGGCACTATAATCGAAAAATAATGGGCGGAGTAATTTCTCAAATAGGCTTGCAGCGGCTTGACTGGTTCGGATTCGGAGTGTCAAGCGCTAACCGCACTGGGGCGTTTATAGCATGCCTAATTATAGCTATATGGATTTTATTTTCGTTTCGCTTGAAATGGCTGTCCGCCTTGGCTTGGATTGCAAGCATTGGATTGTTTTACTTTCTCGTACAAACGGCTTCCCGCGGCGCAATTATTTCCCTCGTTTGTGCGGGCATATTTTTCCTGTATTTCTCAGGATTGAAATTTGAAAAAAATACGGTACTCTCTGTCTTGCTTTGGTGTATTTGTGCGATATTTTTCTTCTCTCAAAGCAGGTTGCCCAATCGAATGGGAGAAATGTTGGCTTTCCAAAGCTCGTCTGCAAATTGCCGAATGGATATTTATATTTCGGGCTTGAAAATGTTAACTGACGCCCCTTACGGATTGGAGGATTCGGAGTCTCCCATTGGCTTATACATGAAATGGTATCAATCTGTACACGATCCTGAAACGTATCTTTCTATGATAAATTCGCATCTCGAATTTCTGTGCGCCAATAGCCTTGTTCCGAGATTTGTGTATATTTGTCTTTGGACACTTGCGTTTATTTTGTTGTTCCCATATCCGCGCGATATTGTGCCGGCGGCATGTTCTTCCGTTTGGATTTGTTTCGCGTTATGCGCAATGTTCAGCAATGTTGCCAACTATTGGGTTCTGTGGATTGTTCCTTTATCTTTGCTTTTAATCGGAGCATATTACAATAGGGAGCGATTAAAAAAATCCTTTTTTTATTTTTCTGTTTTATTAGTTTCGCTAACTGCATTTGTTGCATTGCATATTATATCCTATTTATTGCCTAAAGATGCTCCTTTGAGGTTTTATCGCGACGGAGACGTATTAGTGGGGGAGGGCAAACCACACATATTATTGTTTGGCCCATCTGAAAAGATTCTTGGAGCTCATTACGGAAAAGAGATTGCCAATATCCCAAAAAATAAAAGAAGCTCAACGCTTGTTTCAAGCAATCTGCCGCGCAGCTATGTTGACAAGCTTATAATATCTTCCCCGCTTTCGGAAGGCCCCGCCAATTATAACGCGAAGGAAATTATATTTCTAAACGTGCCTCCGCCTGCCGGAATATCTAAATATTCCGGCTCGAGAATAATTTCAATAGTAGGAACTTTTTCTGACTGGCGCACGCGTCGCGCATGGGAAAATATCGTGAATAAAAACGGCAGTAAAATCGAGCTCCGCATATTGGAGGGCGTTGCCGATTACGTGCCGAATTGGACAGAGTTGATTTCCGATGAAGCTAATTAAGGACATATTTATTCTATTTATTTTTTCCGCCGTTATTGCTCTGTGCAATTACGCCTTAAATTCGCATCGCCCAAATACCGAACTTTTACCGGACGAATTAACATTTGAAATGTTGGATAAACTTCCTCCTCCGATAATGTTCATAGACGCAAGGTCTGAGGAAGAATTCTCTTCCGGGCATCTAGAAAATGCCTACAACATATCGGAGAGCCAATTTGACGCCCATTTATCCGCCTTTCTCGACGATTGGCTCCCGGAATCTGTTCTTGTTGTATATTGCAATCCTGGAACCTGCAATTCTAGCAGAAATATTGCTGACAGATTAAAAAAAGAATGCGGAATGGGAAAAGTATATGTCTTAAAGGATGACTGGAGAAAATGGAAAAAGTAAAAACTTTAATAGATTTATCATTGCGGGTTGTTTTGTCGGCAGTCTTTATATATGCCGCGGTTAGTAAGATTCTGAGGCCTGATGAATTCTATACTGACATACGCAACTATCAGATTGTTTCTGGTTATATCGCCTATGCATCAGCTTATTTTCTTCCAGCGTTTGAAATTGTTGCGGCTTTGGCAATATTTTCAAAACGCTTTTTCAAAGTTTCCATTTTAAGTATAGCATTTTTACTGGCAGTTTTTATCATGGCACTTTCGTCGGCATGGTATAGAGGTCTCGATATAAATTGCGGCTGTTTCGGGTCGGGAGCTCCTAGCGACTATGGGATTGTTATTCTCCGTGATGTATTTCTACTGTTAATTTGTTTTATTTTAGTTTTGATAAATTCAAAAAAATCTATCATTATTTTATCGTATGAAAGGAAATAAGGTAATATTAGTAGCTATTGCCATTCCAATGGTGGCAGTGCTTTTGGCTTTCTTATTTATATATCTGAAAGGAAATTCGAAATCTGCGGAAAATATATTGCCGGTAGACGAGTATATAATTCGCCCGATGAGTTTTGCGGGAAATTCATACGCATTTACTGCTAGCATAGTTTCTCAGTTGGCATATTCGGATACGAGGGGGCGCATTATCTTAGTCAAGCCACAATCGGCAAATGGACAGCTCCCAATATTAGTACCGCCGACAGTTGAAAATTTTAACCCTCAAGTAAGCCAAATTTTTACATTCTGGGTAAAGATAGATTCCGAAGGAAAACTTATAATGACGGATTTTAAAAAGATGTAATATGAAAATTTTATACCTGATTCCAATAATCTTTTTTTGCAGTGTTATAAACGCGAAAGACTCTGCAACACCGAATCCAACTGTACAACAACCTGCCCAGATTCCAAATACTGTGTCTGAGCCTTCCGTGCCGCAAGAGACCGCGCCTTCGGCAATAGCCACACCACCCGAGGCGGCACCTCAGTCTGGACAATCTCCGCTTAGTTTGGGTGGTCTATCTTCGGCAGACAATAGCGCGATACTTAACATGTTAAACTCCCAGTCAAATCTGACGGATTTAACTGGGAAAAAAGTCGATGAAGCCCAGCAGCGTCTTATACGCTCCCGTTTTGAAAAATATCTTAATACGCCTCCGGCGGCGTCGGCAGACGACATCGCATACAACCAACTATTAGTAGATATAAGCCAGCGTTTAGCCGGCAAAGGCGGCGGGAGCGATAATGAAAGGACAATTGATGCATGGCGTATGCTTTTTAATGCCGAAAACTATCCAATGGACGACAATCTATGCCGTACCATAGCTGATAAGGTGGTAAATTTTTGGCAAACCACTCGAAAAATAGAAAGGCTCTTAATTCAGAATGAAGAACTGGAAAAGGATCGCACCCGAAAGGAGGCGGGTGTAAGAGTCATATCGAGCATGGACAGGCGGGAGTTTATAGAGATGATGCGCGGAAAGGATGCAACTCCCCCGCCAAGCCGCGATTACGAAATGGATCCCATAAAGAAGCGCATAGCGGAAACGGAGGCGAAAATCCAGGAAAACAAGTCGTATGAGGCGACGTCGAGGGTCAATCAAAAGTTGGATTTTCAAAGTCTAATTGTTCAATTTTTCATACAGCGCAGATATTATCATGCGATGATTACTAATGACTTTTATCGCTACCTGTTTGCGGCCGAAGACGCAAAGATAGAAGGTGTTGAGACATTAAAGGGGGAAGTATTCGGAGGAATGGATATCAAGCTTACTACGGCAAGTATTGACGCTCTGTGCAAGGAAGCTATAAATGATACGGAACGTGCGGTTGAAGCGGTAAAATATTTGGTAAGCCGCGGGGAGCTCCATTCGGCGACGCAGCGGCTGATGGAAGCATTTTTTATAGGGGAAAATCTCGCTCCTATAAAGACATTCCCTATGGATGCTAAACGCGAAATAATGCGTTATATGCGCGACACGGATAAACTAATAAATGCAGTCAAAGTAAAGCATGTAGAACGTGCGGAAGAAATCTTGAAGGAAATCCTTACATATGTGAAAGATTTTGATACTGGACAAATAGAGGCATTTATTGAGACCTCGCGTCAACTCAGTAACTTGGCGCTTCAGCGTGCGCTAGTTTGCGCGCAGAGTAAAAACCAGCCGGGAGTTGAGGCGGCATTGAAAGAGGCGGTGGAATTTTGGCCTACAAATCCGGAAATACAAAAGTTCTTAAAAACGATGGTAAGCCGCTTGGATATAAAAGATGTAGCGGTTTCGGACTTTGACCGTCTTTTGTCCCAGAAAGATTTCCGTGGAATATTTAACGATCGCTTCCGCTTCGCGGCCGCTCTTGCCGCGGACAATACGAGAAACGGAAAGTTTTTGGAAATAATGAAGCAAATGGAAATCATAGAAACTGCAATGTCGCAGGCGAAAGAACTCGTCAGACAGCGCAACGACTTTGCTGCATGGGAGATTATAGAAAAGGTATACAGACAATTTCCTGAAGACGCCAATCTTAATAAGATGAGGGCTGATTTAACGGTCAACGCGTCGCAATTCGCGTCTGCAATTGCCAACGCAGAAAGGGCGGCTCAATCCGGCAAATTATGGCCTGCATTGCTGCTTTATATTAAAGCTAAGGAAATCTATCCGTTTTCTTCCATTGCGAACGATGAGATTTCCAAATTGGCGAAAAAAATAGTAGGGGAATGATGTAGCAGGCATTTATATGGCGATAGAGTCTTAATATAAATCTGTCTACATAACGCTGAACGAGTACAACTATCTGAGCATTTGCCGATACTGGCTTATATTTTAAGCCAGATCGGGAGTGAATTTATTATTTGTACAATATTATTTGTTTTATTTACAAATACACATCATGGTTATTGATGTTAATTATGATTATAATTATTATTTTTATAAAAAAAGTATTGACAAATAGGATATTTTTGAGGATAAGATATAAAAAAACTAATCCAAATGCTAAATTTAGTTAAAGAATTTTCATGCCATATTTTTTTGGTATTAGTGCCTTTTTTTAGCTTTGCTGATAATTTGCAAGTGCCGTCAATCGAATTTAGTAATTTAAATGCTGCTTTAAGTTCCGGAGATACGATAATAATAGACGCCCGTCCTGCTGTATTTTATGAGCTTGATCATATTCCGAATGCGGCAAGCCTTCCTTTGGTTAATTTTGAGGCTTCTTTTGATAGGGTAAATAAGGAATATAATCTAAAGAAATTTAAGCAGATAATAGTGTATTGCTCAGACAGAGATTGTGATGATTCCGATAAACTGGCCAAGAAACTGCAAGCCAAGGGACTGGATAATATTGTGGTTTATAAAGGAGGATGGCAGGAATGGGAAAAAATGCAAAAATGAAAATATTTGGGATAATTGTCTTCTTTTTTGCCTGTCTGACACATGCCATGGCGTGTGGTGTTTCTTGGGGCGTTTCAAATATGCATGCATTTAATGAGATAAATGCAATGGGGGAAGTGGATATTGCTGAACCTATAGGTTATATCGATATAGATGACGAGAACCAGATGGATTTATCGATAAACTTTAATAGCAATAGGAGAGTTGCATCAAAAACCTTTGGTTATGGATGGTGGTTTGGTCTTACGGATTCTTATGTTGTAAAAGATACCCAAGACTCTTATAAATTTGTAATGCCTAATAGTTGGGAAGTGATTTTAAAAAGAAGCTATAAAAATAAGAAAATATTTGAAACCAAGCGCAAGAATTGGGTGTTGGAAGAAATCCCGAACGGATTTTCAGTATCAGGAAGCTGTGGAGTCATGCTTATATACAAAAGGAATCTTTTAGATCAGGTGAAGTATTCCAATGGGGCGGTATTATTTTTTAAATATGAGGAAGGAAGGTTAAAACAGATAAACTCAAAAGGCGGGACGGTATTGTCTTTTAGATATGAGAAAGATGATACAATATATTTGGACCTTATAAAAGAAAAGCGGACGATAAGGTTTAAATTAACAGAAGTGCCCGGATATGGCAAATTGCTTTCCGAATATGCGGATTTCCCAAATGGGGAACGCATAATGAAATATTCTTATAATTTTTCCGACAATGATACAAGCGAACTATCCATAAATCAAAATTATGAAACCAAAAAAATCTTTTGGGAACACAATACAGGATTAATTGTCAAAGAAGAATCCTATAAAAATGGGAAACTCACGGATACATACGAATATACAATTGTAAATAGGGATGAGCCTGACAAATATAAATATTTGAAGCGCAAATCCAATGTAAGCAAAAAAGAAGATATCTTTTATATGAATGACAATGGGGTAAGTGTAATGCAAAAGGACAGCGGGGATATAGTAAAAATTTACAATAATATGAGCGCAAACAGCTCAGGCAAGCCCCGTAAGATAGAGACCAAACATCCCGATGGAACTGTGGAGAAACAATTGTTTATTTACGATAGTAAAGGTAGAATAATTAGAGAGATAAAAAACGGGGAAGTTTTATACAATATAAAACGTAACGACAATGAACGAAGCATAACATATTACGACGGAAACTGGAAGCCGATATGGAAGAAGATTTTTGACGCCCAAAATAGAGTAATATCTTACGAAAAATCAGATGGCAGCAAAACAACTTTCAAATATTTAAAGAATGGCGAGATTGAAGCAACTTTAACAAAAAACGGAAAATCAATAACAAAAATATTCAACGAAAATCTAACTATAATAAAATGAAAGGCTAAATATGAAAAAAATACCATTGTCAATTCTAACAGGAATGATGTTTGTTGGTTGTGTATTACTATGTTATGGAATCCATTCCACTAATATAGACAGAGAAAATCTTTTCGGAGGTGCCTTAACAAATTGCGGAACAGATCCGGCATCAACTGGTGATGCACATTGTAGTAGTTTTAACAATAACAACCTCCCAAAACCTCCATGCATAATAAATAGTCACGCTGGTAATAATTATACGGAATGTGCAACTTATAGCAATATGAAAACAACTCCAATTACAAAAAGAAGAACGGCAAATAAGGTATCGAATGGAAGTTGTGATTGTGTAAAATATACCTGTAAGAAATCTAATGGGGTAAACAAACCACCATATTGGGCAACAACAAATGTTTCAAAATCTTATATAAAATACAGCAAAGGCAGTGGTACTGCCGATTGCCCCGAAGATAAACCCGAACAACAAGAATAAATGCATAGGGCTTTCATTATGAATAGAATCATATGTAGTACAATATTTTTAATATTCCTGTCATCACGAATTTTTGCGGAAAGCAACATGATGGTTTTTAAAATATTGCAAAATGTTCCAGCATTTAATTCTGTATCATTACAATACTTAGAAGAAACTAATTATGCGGATTCCGCCGAGGAATATAATTATAGAGCCTATGGTGAAATTAAATACATCATGAATAATAGTTCTTTTTTCAGTTCAAAGTATTTATATGCGAAAAACGGCAATACATATATCTTTAACGAGAAAACAGAAACATCGTTCAATAATGGTATATATCGTTCGTTAACTATATATGGATCCGGACAAGAAATTCCGGAGAATTCAAAAAAAGAAGTAGAGTATGGTGCCTTAAAAGATATTAAGTTTGCAGATATTTCGCAGGGGTACATCAGAAATAGTCTGCATAAGTTGCCGGAAGTGACTCTAGCTTGGATGGATTACAATTACGCCACTGGATGTAGTGCGCTTTATAAAAATGTAATTGAAGAATGTAGAAATTTGAAACATGAAGTAAAAATCGAAGATGGAATAAGTTATCTATATTTTCCAGATTTAGGATATTATTTCAACTTACAAACCCTTAGGCTGGATCATATAGAAAGATATGGTGCATACACAGAATTTGGGAAAATGAAACTGGATAGGAGAATCAGCTTCTACGATTACGAAAGAATTGGCGCAATGTTTTTTCCCTTGAGAATAGTTGTAGAGTTTTTTGATGAAAACGAAAAACTCAACCAAAAATCGGTATTTATAATAAATAAAAGTAGTATAATTTTTAACAAAGTCATTGATAAAACGCTCAATGTTGTATTTCCGAACGGTTGCCATCTGACAGACGAAATAAACTCAAAAAATTACATTGTAACTGATTTGATGTCAATAAAACGGAAAGAAGACATAATAAGTGAAATACTAGATGATAACATGACTAACGCCAGCGAACAAATCAAAGAACACAAAAAATGAAGTCACTGGAACTTTTCATATTTATATTCGGGATATGTATTGCATATTTCTCATATGCTAACAATATTAATGAGGGAGAACATACGAGATATATTGAAGTCAGAGAGATAACAAACCTCTGCGGTGTAAACTGTGTATATATCGTACAGAAAATCTATAATATTGGATTAAAATATTCTGACATATATAGAGCATTGATGCCTACATATACTTCAAAAGTGAGTATAGCAGATATAGAGAGGGTATTAAATGAACACAAAATAAAAAATCATACGCTAAAACTGCGTCCATCGCAATTATACGACAACCCATATTGTCTGTTTATAATGTACACGCTGCCTCCCAAGAATTCCGATATTGGACACTTTAGCGTTGCGCGTGTTATTGACGAAAACAGAGTGCAAATCATAGATGCGCCTCTCCCCCCAAAAATCTTAAAGAAATCAGATTGGACATCGAACGATAAAATCATATTTATCGCGGTCGGCGATAACTTCAAACCGCCCTCAAAGTTAACCCCGTTAAATATTATCGCCGTAATAATGATTTTGGGCGGAATATCGCTACTTGTATATAAGAAGTGTTCAACTTATAAAATTTCTAAATAAAATGAAAATTCACATAAAGCTCGCTCTCGGAATTTTCTTTACGGCAACTGTTTTGGCCTTTGTATATTTTTTCTATCTTCACAATAAACTCTATATCGATAGCTCGATAAAAAGCACAGAACGATTGCTGCCAAGAAATAATAACGGAAACATTAAGTTCACCAAAGAATTCAAACTTTCAAACTACGGATTTAATACTATAAAATTTAATATGATAACTGCCTCGTGCGGTTGTACAAAAGTTAATTGTCCGAAAGAAATAAAACCGCTTTCAAGCGTAAAACTTTTGGCTGACATTGAATATCCCGCATCGATTCTCGAAGGAAAATCGGTAGATATAATAGTTGAAAATTCCGCAAGGAATTCTCCATTGTCATTGAAGCTAATATCAGAGGTCGGCAACTATTATTCATATTCGCCAGCATATATAAATCTGGGACGATTCTATAAATCACAAAAAAAGAATTCGCAAATAATTGTAAATGTCTCTACTCCAGAAAAGCAAATTCCAAGCGTTGAGCTTGTTAACAATCCGGAAAATCTGAAATACGAAATTCGCGAGACGAATAAGCGTTTTGTAAGATTTTCAGATAATTCTGTAAGCAGATTTACCACTTTTTCTGTCGATATAAAAGTAAAAAATATTTCCGATACGGGCAATTCTAGCGAGAATTTAAACTTTTTAATACACGGCGAAAAAGATTACAAAATAACGATTCCAGTCTCGTGGGAAATACTTCCAGAGGCATCATTCATGTTGAATTCGTATTATTTCTCTAAAAACCAAAATACGGTAGCTATTATTTTAAACTATGATGCTTCTATAAAGAAAATAAAAGATATTTCACTCTCAAATAATGACTTCAAAATTATCAGTAAAAAAGGCTTTAACAATGGGCTTGAATTATTGGTTAAGTACGAGGGGAATCTGAGCAGTGAAGCGAATTCGCTTTTAACCGTGTCCTTTGAAGACGGAAAAGATTCTGTGTCGACTTCCTTAAATTATATATTGAAATGATTAAATGATTAGATTTTATTCGGTTTTTCTCCTAATAGTTTTATTCCACTGCGAGGGAGTCGCAGGTCTATCTTTTGCAAGCGGAGAAATTAAAGACGAATTATCTGGCTGCAATAATGAATACCGTTTCTCTTTTGAGTTTTATAACAAATCTAACGTTCCCGTAAAAATCATAGACATTGTATCCTCATGCGATTGTGTAGAGATTGAATCAAACAAGAAAATATATTTGCCAAACGAGAAAGGGAAAATAAACGGCGTTTTCAATATTGGCGACAGGGTAGGGGAGCAAAAAAAAGAGTTTATTGTTATCACAGATGAAAGCAAAGATTCAAAATATAGGTTAACGCTTTCTCTTGATATTGCTCCGCCTGCAGTGCTTTTCCCCAAGCTGTTAATGTGGAAGCGTGGAGATGATTCTGTAAGAGAGCTATCCGTAGAAACCTCAGATGATTTTAAATTTTCTAAAATTGAATACGATAATAATTTTTTTCTGGTAAAAACATTTATAAAAGAACAAAATAAAGTCGTAATAAAACCGATTGGAACTCCGCCCAAGGGAAAATATATCGTAAAATTATATTTTATTAACAGCGCAACCGATGTAGAGTTTTCAACTGCTGCATACTTAATTTTCAACTGATCGCATATATGCCTGAATTTTAGTCTAATGACTTTGCCCTTTAATATCGGAATATTTGTAAGCGCAACGCAGGGTGCGCTTAATAGGTTAGATTGGTTTGAACTCGGCGCTGGGAGCATAAGCAAAACAGCCGCTTTTATCGTTATGCTGATGGTTGCGTCGTGGGGATTAATTGCGTTGAGAAAACGTTTTATATTTTGGATAGTACTTTCGGTAAATTGCATATTGGGATATTTTTTGATTCTAACATATTCAAGGGGGGCGTTTGTTGCATTAGTAATTGCTTTTTTCTCTTTCATAATTTTATCACCTATGCGCATTTCAATGACAAAGTCTATTGTTGTTGTTATCGCCGTCATTTGTGGAGTTTTATTTTCTAACGTAGTAGGATTTACGGATAGGATGGGGAAAATGATTTGCCTGGAAAGTTCTTCTGCGAATGTGCGCTATGATCTTTATTCAGCGGGATTGAAAATGTTGACTGACGCTCCTGCCGGATTCTGCGAACCTAATACTCCGGCAAAGGCATATATGCGTTGGTATCAAAGAATGTATGAAAATGAAGAATATAATACTTTGGTAAATTCACATCTCGAGTTTCTAAATAGGCACGGAATAATTTATAAGTTTTCGTATATCTTATTTTGGAGTTTCATTTTTTCTATTACATTTTCCTATAAGAAAAGCATTTTATCTTCCGTCGCATTTTCCATTTGGATAGCATTTTTCTTAAATTCAATTTTCAGTAATATTGCAACATTCTGGATTATGTGGATTTTGCCAATACTTTACTTGCTTCTCGTGATATTTGTAAATAGAGGAAAATTTTTAGATAAAAGGTTTTATTATACTATCCTTTCTATATTTATTATTTCGATTTTGGCCTTGTTTACGACTTCTCTTGCACTAAATAGAGGCGTAAACCTTCGCTTTCAAAAGGACAATGTTAAGCTTGGAACTTCTCTACCTTCCGAAGTATTTATATATTTGCAAAATGATTCGGTATTAGGACGAAAATACGGCCTTGAACTAATAGATTGGATAAAAGGAAAGAATCTAACTGTGACAATAGGAACCCAACCTAACAACTCAATCTTATATAGAACAATGGTTGTGGCGGGTAAATTTAATACTAAGGATATTCTAAAATCAAATTCTGAACGCTACGTTTTTCTTAATCCGACTTTTGAAAATGAAAAAGACTTATCTCATTTCTTCAAACAAAGAAAGGCTACTGTAATTATAGGAGAGGTTACAGATTTTAGAAATATTCAATTATGGAAGGAATTCTTCTTCAAATATAAAAATACCAACACAAGATTATTCCTATTGAATTCTGTTGGAACATATATTCCAGATTGGACATCCTATATTGAAGATGAATTGTATGAACAGTAATTTACCTTAGAACTTTTCGTTTTTAGTGAAATGGGAAATTTTCTAGAATAGGGTGAAAATAGTAATAATATGAGTACTCGATATTGCCTCTATATGCGCTTGGAAGCTTATCCAAATATTGCGAAGACAGAATTTCTGGAAAGCTATAATCGCGCTATAATTCCCAACGCGTATATTTGTATGGCATTTCGGGTTAACGCAATTAGTTGTAAAAAGCGTTAAACAATCTTCCATTTGGAAATTTGTCCCAAAAATTTTCGCAAGATAGACGTTTTTATCTTTTATCCTAAAAAGGCACAATTAAATTCAAAAAAGTCACCTTGAATAAGCAGTGTTAAAAATTTTTCAAAGTCCACCATTTGGCGAATGGGCGAACCGCGTTAAACAGGGCGGTTCGCTTTTTTGCATTTTAAA
>ENA-OROK01000796-OROK01000796.1-human-gut-metagenome-genome-assembly--contig:-NODE-796-length-34721-cov-4.011193_pt1 | contig 34721 bp, 34 predicted proteins | sample MGYA00242127_ERZ509046 | MGnify/ENA primary metagenome ERZ509046 (study PRJEB26280, sample SAMEA2338728) | human gut metagenome | biome: human gut; feature: human-associated habitat; material: faeces... | reverse complement strand
TGTTAACTTTATTGACTTGTTAATTAATTATTATTATAATAAAAAATACAAAATGGAGAAGGAAAGGAGTAGATTTGAAAAAGGTAATTTTTATTTTACTTGGTATTTCTTTTATACTTGGAGGTATTATTTTTGTTTTATATAAAAATAATTATAGTAAGAGTGATGATGTGGTAGATATTTTTAAAGAAAAAGATGATAGTGATAATAATAGTAATGATGATATAATAGGAGAGATGAAAGATGATACTAATACTGTAATAGTGGATATTAAGGGGATGGTGGTTAATCCTGGTGTATATGAAGTTCCTAGTAGTTTTAGAGTTAATGATGTTATTGAAACCGCTGGAGGACTACTTGATGGAGCTGATACTAGTAAGATTAATTTGGCTAAAGTAGTTAGTGATGAAATGACTATTATTATTTATTCTAATGAAGAAATTTTAGAGAAATATAAAAATGAGGTATGTGTATGTGATTGCCCTGATATTAGTAATGATGCATGTATTAGTGATAATAATGAAGATGATGAACTTGTTAATATTAATACTGCTAATATAGATGAACTTATGGATATTAAAGGTATTGGAAGAAGTAAGGCTAAAGCTATTATTGAATATAGAGATAAGAAAGGTAATTTTAATTCTATAGATGATATTATTCTCGCTATTACCTGATTTGTTTTTTCATCATATTCATATTCTACACTAATACTTTCTTTATTTGTGATTGTATTAGCATATGTTTTAGTTGTAGAAATTATAGTAAAAATTATTAATAAACATAATATTTTTAAAAAATTTTTTCTTTTCATTGAAATATCACCTCCTTTATTATAGTTTCTACAGTTCTATTTTACCATTTCTAGTTATTATATACAAGCAATTTAGTTTAGAAATTTATTCCACATTTTTGCAAAACATCATTTTACTATTATAAAAAAATACAAGTATATTTCTATACTTGTAAATCAATCAAATCTATTATACTTCTAAATATCTCATTCTCTGTCATTACATTATTTTGATTTTCAGTAATAAATACAATCATTTTATCATTATCTTTGAAATATTCATAAGTTTGATATTTTTCTAATTCGTTATATGGATTATCCACAATTTCACCAGTTATAGAATCAATATTATAACAGGTACTAGATATGCAGAATAAATATTGTTTGTCCCCATTAATCATATTTTGGATTTTTTTATCAATATCTGTTTGGCTATTTTCTTCTTCAACTTTCACAAAACCATCTTCATCAATTTGGTATTTTGATTTTAATAATTCATTGTTATTCAAATATTTAAGAATCTTTTCTCTATCTTCTTCTTTTATCCAAATTCCATTTCTATTAGGATGAAATTTTTCTACTATTGAATCTATTTCAGAAAATTCTGGTTGAGACCCTTTCACCATTCCAGAAAAAGCAATTTCATATTCAGTCTTTGGTGTTACATTCAATATTTTTTGTTCTTTTTCTGTATTTGCTTGATATATTGAATAAATTTTAGCTTCATCTCTTAACATTTCTAATGTGGCATTCACATATTTACCAGATAAATTCATATTTATAAATTCTTGATAGTTATTAGCAAATGGCAATTCAACTAGTGCTACATCTGCTCCTAATATTGCCTTTCCCCAAGTTATTAGATATTGTGTCCCATATCTTCCATATCCAGTTGTTCTACAACTTGGGTATTGAGTTTTATAATATTTGCATACTTGAGAATCTCCTATTAGTTGGTTTTCCCAACCATGTAAGTCTACTAATATTGTTTTGGCATTTCTTGATTTATGACTTAACAAGAAATCTCTTAAATATTCTGCTTCATATGCTTGAAAACCTGCTGTGCCATTATAATTTCTACTATCTGTATATGTTTTATAATAACTTCCTGTTTGCCAAGATCTATTTATATCAATTCCCTTTCCGATTTTACTGTACAAAGTTCTTCTTCCTGGTCCATAGTTTGAATCTCCTAATCTTCTACCATCAGGGTTAACTTCTGGAAAAATATATACTGTCCATTTTTTTGCAATACTTTTATCATTTTCTTCAATTAGTTTTTGATATAAATTGTTTGCAGTTTCTACAAGTACTCCTCCATCTCTAGCCCAAGAATCTTCGTAACCATGAACACAAAATGTTAAAAACATTACATTTTCACCACTACCATATCTAAAGTATTCTAGATTAGAACCACCACTTTTTCCTTGAACAGCAGCTCCACTTTTTCCATATACACCTTTTTCATATGTAATCTTAAAAAAGTAATCAATTGATATTCTTATATCATATCTTCCGCCATCAACAAATTGAATAGCAGTTGTATAATCTTCATATTGGGTATATATTTTGGTATATCTCTTTTGGTCTTCACTTAATTTCCATGTTGGTTTTGTATTTTCTAATTCTTTATCAGAAATTATTTGTACTACAACTTCATCATAAGTTGTATACATATATCCAACTTTTACTTTTACATTTCCGCACCAAAAATCTTGACAACTTTTATTTAGTACAATTTTTACATCACTACTATTTCCATATATATCTTGCACTTTTGTGATATATCCTTGCTCATTTGCAGCATATGTTTTTTCATATGTTTTTTCGTCTTCACTCAATTTCCAAGTTGGTTTTGTATCCTTCATTTCTTCATTAGATTTCATGTATATTGTAACAGTATCATCACTATTATATTTATATTCTAAAGTTATTTCCGGTCCTTTATTATCTATTTCTGATACATCTATATTTACATCTAGTTTTTCTCCGTCAAAGAATTGTATACTTGTACTATATTGTGTATTAACATTATATATTTTTGTATATATCTTTTTATCTTCGCTTAATTTCCAAGTTGGTTTCGTGTCTTCGAATTCTCTTTCAGAAATTATTTGTACTATTTCTTCATTATATACTGTATACATATATGCAATTTTTAAATTGCTATTACCAATTTTTAAATCTTGACATTTTTTCTTTACAGCAACTCTTACATTTGTTATGTTTCCATATATATCTTCAACTTTAGTTTTATATTTATCTACATCTGAATCAAATGTTTTTTCATATACTTTTTTATCATCACTTAATTTCCATGTTGGCTTTGTGTCTTTCATTTCTTCGTTTGATTTCATATATACTGTGACTGTATTATCTATATTGTATACATAATCAAGTACGATTTCTGGTCCTTTATCATCAACATCTTTTATTTCTACTTCAATGTCTTTACTTTCTCCATTTATACTTTCTACTTTTGTTACATATTTAGAATTTTCATTATATATTTTTGTATATCTTTTTTTGTCTTCACTTAGTTCCCATGTTGGTTTTGTGTCCTTCATTTTTATATTTGAAATTATTGTTGCTCTTACTTGATTAGTTTCTTTAATTGTTTCATAATCTATTCGTATCTCTAAACTTTTTATTTTAGTTACTTCAACATCTGTATTTATAATATTTCCCCATTTGTCTTCTATTGCTGTACTATATTTTATATTTGAAGTAAATGTTTTAGTATACATTTTCTTGTCTTCACTTAATTTCCAAGTCGGTTTTGTATCTTTTAGTTCAATATTTGAAATTAATTGGATTGTTACTTCATTTTTGTCTTCATCATATATTTCTTGTTTTTTTATTTCTATTTTTTGTACTTCGTCTATTACTATTTCAACTTCATAGATTTCTCCACTAATATTTTGTACTGTAGTAAAATATTTTTGATTTTCATAAAATACTTTAGTATAACTTTTTTTGTCACTGCTCAATTTCCATGTTGGTTTTGTATCCATTAACTCCGTGTCAGATATTATATTTACAATTACACAATTATTTTCCTCATCATAGCTTTTTTCAATATATATATTATTTTCTTTATTAAAATCAGCATATGATACTTTAAGACTACTACAAATAATCAATAACATAAGACATATTATTTTTAATAAATTTTTTCTTTTCATATTTTCACCTCACTATTTCTCTTTATAAATAGCTGTTCTCTTACTTTTTCTTTCTACTTTATAACTATTAATAAATTCATTTTCATTTACTATATTACTAAATTCAAACTTTTCTTTATTAGGTTTTATGTTACTAATAAAATTAGTTATAAAAAATATACTTATTAATAATAAGATTCCTATAAATGCCTTCCAAAAGTCAAATTTCTTTTTCATTTTTTTCTCCAAAATTAAATTATTGTTTTTTCTACTTTTTCTAATGCTGCCTTTATTACTTTATCCATATCATAATATTTGTAATTTCCAAGTCTGCCTCCAAATATTACATTTTTTTCTTCTTCTGCTAATTTTTGATATTTTTCAAACAATTGATTATTTTTTTCATCATTAACAGGATAGTATGCCTCGTCACCTAATCTCCAATTCATTGGGTATTCTTTAGTTATAACCGTTCCTTTACATTTATTAAATTCAAAATGTTTGTGTTCAATTATTCTTGTATATTCTTGATCATGACTTGTATAATTTACAACTGCATTACCTTGATAATTATCTACATCTTTTAAAATCTCATTTTCAAATTTTAATGAACGCCATTCTAGATTTCCGTATTTATAGTCAAAGTATTCATCAATCATTCCTGTGTATAATATCTTATCGGCCATTTCATTATATTTATCTTTATTTTTTAAATAATCTACTCCTAATTCAACATCTGCATTTGCTAGCATCTTTTCTATTATTACATTATATCCTCCAACAGGAATTCCTTGATATCTATCATTAAAGTAATTATTATCATATGTAAATCTTACTGGTAACCTTTTTATGATAAATGCTGGTAATTCTTTGCAGTCTCTTCCCCATTGCTTTTCTGTATATTCCTTTATTAATTTAAAATATATGTCTTTTCCTATTAATGATATTGCTTGTTCTTCTAAATTCTTAGGTTCTGTTATATTAAATTCTGCTTTTTGTTCTTCTATTTTTTCTTGTGCTTCTTTAGGTGTTACAATTCCCCATAATTTAGAAAATGTATTCATATTAAATGGTAAATTATAAATTTCTCCTTTATAATTTGCTATTGGTGAATTTACATAGTTGTTGAATTCTACAAATTGATTTACATAGTCCCATATTTCCTTATCACTTGTATGAAATATGTGTGCTCCATATTTATGTACATTTATATCATTTATTTTTTCACAGTAAATATTTCCACCTATATGATTTCTTCTGTCTATTACTAAACATTTTTTTCCTTTTTTGCTTGCTTCATATGCAAATGTTGCACCATATAATCCTGCTCCAACAATTAAATAATCAAATTTTTTCATGGCTATACCTCTCTTTTTATTATATTTTAATAATTTCAACATCTATATTCATTTCTTTAATTTGCTTATATACTTCTTTTACACTATTATCATCTATTGTACTAAAATGTGGAATTTCTTTTCCTATTGATCTATATTTACTTTCTGCTAAATTGTGTATTTTAAATATTTCAACTTTTATAGTGTGATACTTTTTTAATAGTTTTAGAATTTGTTCAATATTCTCTTTTTTCATTGTATATTCCTTTACAAGTGGTATTCTAAATGTTTTTATCTTATTTTTTGAAACTAAGCTTTTTATATTATTCATATATATTTCTATATCACCGTTTAATATTTCTTTGCATTTTTCTTTATTCAAGATTTTTATATCAACTATAAATTCATCTATATAATTTTCTACAATTTCTATCAACTGGTTTGGTACTTGTAATGCAGTTTCTACACAAATATTTATATCATCTTCTTTTAATTTCTTTAATAATGGTTCTAATTGTTTTGCCTGTAATAAAGGTTCTCCACCTGAAAATGTTACTCCACCATTATTTAATTGATAATATGGTTTGTCTTTTATTATTTCATTAAATAATTCTTCTACATTCATATCTTTACCAAAATAACCGTTTTCTTTTGTTTCTTCATTTTTATATGTTGTAAATTCATACTCTAAATTTTCTGGATTGGCACACCAAGGGCACCTTAAATTACAACCTTTTAGAAATACAGTTGTTCTAATTCCAGGTCCATCATGCAAACTAAATCTTTGTATATTAGATATTCTTATTTTATTATTCATTATTAATATAGTCTCCTCTAATTACTATATTTTACCTTCATTCTTCAATGCTCTTTCTATTAGCAAATCTTTATAATTTTCTGGTAAATCATTGAAATATGCACTAAATCCCCATACTCTTACAATTAAATTTTCATATTCTTTGGGATTTGCTTTCGCTTTTATTAATATTTCACTACTTGTTACATTCATTTGCATTTGGAAAAATCCTAATTTTATACTTATCATTAAAAAATCAATCATTTTATCAAAATTATCTTCTATAAATGATGGTGTTATCATAAAATCTATAACATTTCCATTGAATCTATGATTATCATATTTCAATTTTGATGCAAATTGTATTAATTCCGTATACGCTACTGCCGTTTTGTCAGATGATATATGAACTATAAATGCTTCTCCATTTTTTCTTCCATCAAATGAAGCAGGTACTGCTCCTGATTCCATTATATATGTTGGTGCGCTTAAACCGAATTTCATTTTTCCACCTAATCTATTTGGAATTCCATCTAATAACTTATCAACATATCCTGTTATGTCATTTGCAAGTTGTATTATTTCTTCATTTTGAGTTCCATATCTTTCTGGCTGTTGTTTTAAAATTCTTACTAGCTCATCTTGTCCTTCATAATTATTTTTACGCATTTCATTAAGTTCACTTAATGTATATTTTTTCTCTTCAAATACTAATTTTTTGACATTATATATACTATTTACTGTATTTCCTAATGATACTGTTGTAAGACCATAATTATTGTATTTGGCTCCTCCCTGTGATATATCTGTTGTATTTTTATTACAATTATCTGTTAATAATGAAAGTAGTGGTGATTCTTCCCATAAAATTTTATTTATATCTTTCATATATTCTATAATATATTGTTTTAAATATAATTTGTATTTTTCAACAAACTCATTGTATGAAGAAATAGTTTCTAATTGTTCTGTATCAAGCATTTGATTTAATGGTTTTATAAATACAATTGAACTTATATTGTTTTGATCAATTGATTTTCCTGCCATTAGTGGTTCCCAACATGCTGATGTAACATAATTATAAGCATCTTTTTCATCATACCCAAATTCAACTAATTTTGGTATTATCACATCATCATTTGAAAATAATGGACATCCTATTCCTGTTTGAATGCATTTTAATGCAAGTTCCATCAATTCTCTTGGCATATTTTCTGTTACTCTCAATAATACTTTTGGATCAGGTAATTGAAGTTCTTTCAAAACTTCTATAAATAAATATGTTAAGTCATTACAAAAATAATCTCCATTTTGTTCTTTCCCACCAAGAATTATAATTTGCCCTGTATCTCCAATTAATCCACTACTCTTAAACCAATATTTTTTATGTAAGATTTTTATCATATCTTTTAATATTTCTTTTGCCTTCTCTTTAGTTAAGCCGTTGTTCTTTTTATCATATTCATAACTATTTTCTAGTATTCTATCTAATCTTCCAAGTCCATTTAAATTATGACCAAGTTGCCATAACAATTGGTTATAAAACATTATTCTTTGTATTGATTCTTCAAATGTAATTGCTTTTTTATTTTCTATATTTTTCAAATATTGTATTATTTTTTCTTTATCTTTTCTGTTGCTCTTTTCTATTGCCTTACATTCTCTTTCAATATATTCTTCTATTCCTTGTAACAATTCTTTTTGATTTTGTTTATATATTCCTTCAGACATTTCTTCATTTATCTTTTTCATATCTTCTAATGATGTTTCTAATATTTTAGAATAATCTATAGATATATTATCTATTATTCTCGTGCCTCTATTTGTTCTAAATCTTGTTTTATATATATCTATATTATAAACAAATCTATCATTTTCATCTAACTTAATATCTACTTTATTAAATAATTTTCTATTTTGCAATCCTGTAATATCTTTTTTCTTAGGAGAATACAAATGTGGCAAAGCCTTTATTGCAAAAACTGCTGTTTTACTTATACTTTTATACTTTCTTTTATATCTAAATACCAACATCACAAATGAGAAAAGTGATTTATTTATATGTCTTATTACAAATTCTCTTAATCTTTGCATTTTATCTTCCCCCTTACTGCATTAATTACCAAACTAGTTAGCTCCTTTAGAAATTCATATTTTAATATAAGTAATACCACTATATAGACAATTCCTCCAACTAGTATTTCTATACAAGTATTTAATATACCTACTGGTAGGAAATTTGTTATTATTTTTACTACCATAAACATAATAAATGCACTAATAAAACATTTTATTGACATTCTTAACATTTCTGGTATTTTATATTGTTCTTTAAAATATTTTAATTGATAAATCAAAATTGCTGTTTCAGCAATTGTTGATGCAATTGCTGCTCCAACTCCTCCCCAAAATGGAATTAATATACTATTAAATATAACATTTGTTATTGCACCTATTACCACTGAAATTGTAAATACATTTTGTTTTCCTATTTGTATTAAATATTGTATTCCTGTTATTCCATTTAGTCCTATAGCTATTAATATTGGTGCTGTTGCTAATAATATTGGCGTTACACCATCGAATCCCTCACCATAGTACCATGGAACAAATTTAGATGATATTGCAAAAAATCCGAACATCATAGGTATAGTTAAAAACCATACAAAATCAATTGATATTCCTAAACATTTTTTAATTTCTTGCTTATCATTTTGTGCATATGAATTTGCTATTCTTGAATTCATTACAGTCTGCAATGCAGTTGTTATCATTAATGCTGCTTTTACTACTTTTTGGGCTTGTTCATAATATCCTACCTCTACCATATCTTTTGTTATTACACCTATCATTGTTTTATCTAATACTGTATATATTTGAATTGCTATTTGTGGCAAAAATAATGATATTACAGGTTTTATGTGCTTTTTTAAATCCAATTTTTTTATACTTACTTTTTCTATATACTGTGGTAAATAAAACCATAGTGTTATATTTCCTAGCAATTCTGCACCTACATAAATTGCAAAATATTTCCACAAATCATTTGGTGTTTTTATTACCGTAAAAATTAATATTAAACTTAATAATTTAACAACTAAATTTCTTACAACAGTCTTTTCAAATTCTTCTATTCCTTGGAACAACCAACTTATATCAAACAAATTTGCAACTAGCTGTATTAGTAATATTCTATAATATATGGCATATTCTCCTGTTCTTCCATATATCATATAAAATAATAACATTGATATGCTTAAAGTAATTGTTCTTATTATTATTAGTTCCCAAAATACTTTACTTCTTTCTGCTTTATTATCACCTTTATAAGCAGTTTCTCTTTGTCCATACATCGAAATTCCTAGTGTACCAAATAGTACAAAATATGTAACAATTGAAATTGTATATCCATATATTCCTATTGGTTCGGCTCCTAATACTCTTGATAAATATGGTGTAGTTACTAATGGCAATAATATTGTTAACATTTGGTAAATTAAATTATATATATAGTTTCTAGCAATACTTTTTTTCATATTATTTTTTCTTCCTCTCTCATTCATTGTATTTTATTGTATTAGCTATTTTTTCTGCTGTTACATCCCACGAAAATTCTTCTTTTACTTTATTTTCTATATTTATTCCCATATTTTTCATTTTTTCTTTATTATTTATTAATTCTTCTATTTTATCTTGAATTTCTTCTGTTTCAAAACCACATATATAACCAATATCTTCATTAGATATTATTTCTACAGTTCCTCCCATTGGCGTTGCAACAACAGCACATTTCATCATTCCAGCTTCTAGTATTGTTGTTGGCAATCCTTCTGAAAAATGTGATGGATTAACAAATATATTTGTTCTTCCTAATAATTTTAGTACTTCTTCATGTGACACTTTTCCTAATATTTTTATATTTGCTACCTCTTTATTGTCTTGGATTATTTTTTCTAATATAGGTCCATCTCCTGCTAAATTTAATTCTAAATTATGATATTTTTTACTTAAATTTTTAAAAGCATCTATTAATCTTAATACACCTTTTTCTTCTATCATTCTTCCTGTGTACGTTATAACTGTTTTTCCTGTATCTTTATTAATATATTTACTATATTTTTCTATTTCGTCAGTATTAACAGAATTATAAAACACTCCTTTTGCTTCAATATCAAAGTGTTTTAACCATTCTGTACATCTTTTTGAAACTCCATAATAGTCTTTTATCCTTTTCTTTATGAAGTTTGTTAACTTATGCTCATATATTTCTCCAAAAAAATCTAATATTTTATTATTTACTGTAAAATGTGTACTTCCATGTTCAATTAAACATGCTGGTATATTATTTTGGCTTACAAATTTTGCTGCAATATATGACGTTGTCCAAAATCTTGTCTGTATTATTGCAGAATTAATATTTTCGTTTTTTACCATTTCAAGTAATTCTTTGCATCTCTTATTTTGTTTATTTATAGGATATCGTTCTGAAACTATTTTATATGTAGGCAACCTTACTATTTTTGCATAATCTGTTTCTTCTATTTCTTTTAAATCTTTATTATATCTAGATGTAATGATTATAATTTTATATCCCATTTTCTTTAGCTTCAGTGCTAAATTATATGTATATCTTTCAACACCACCTAAATGTGGCAAATAATATCCTGAAAATATAGCTATAGTTTGCATTTATTTTATTCCTCTCTGTTTTTAATTTATCATTAAATATTGATTATATGGTCTTCTATCTGTATTATATACAGGCATTTTTTGAATTTTAAGCTCTTTGTGCTTTAAAAGCCAAACATTGAATAGTCTTTCTGACATGAATCCAAATAATCTTTTATTATAATCATCATAATTGCTTATATCAGTTCTTTTTTCTAACTCGAACAAAATGTCAAATAACCATTTGTAATATTCATCAAAAATTTCTTTTCTTGCAATAAACATATTACATATGTATAGAAATCTACTTTTAGAAAATTGTTCAAATGCTTCTACATAATCAGGATATTTTTCAGCTATAATTTTTCTACACTCGTCATAGTCCTTTTTTATATGTGTTTTTTCCCATGATTTTTCTGCATTATGTTTTATGATAAATGTTGAATTTGGAACTATTATGTCCTTATCTTTTAATATTTCTCTAATATCTTGTTCGCTTAATACATTTTCTAATTTATTATTTTTATGTTTTTTAAAGAAGTATCTACGATAATGAGTTAATCCTACTATATCTGATTTATCATTTTTCATTATCCAGTATGTTGCTGTTAATTCGCAAAAACTTTTATTCTTGTTGGATATATTATCTCCAATATCGTCTCTTTGATATCCAAAATCATCACTATTTAAAGCAGCTCCTACTCTTATTGGTTTATATATTTTTTCTTTTGGAAATTCAGCTTTTTTATGTGTTGCTACATATATAGTTATTTTCTCACTCATTTTTATCCTCCTTTTTAAATACAATTATTTTACTTAATACATAATTTGCTACGATTACTAATATTTGTGATAATAATTTTATTATCTTATCATTAAATTTTAATGTGGTTACTCCTATAAACATTACTATCATATCCATTAGCAATGTTGCCACTCTTGAAGTTACAAATTTACTAGCTTCTTTTAATTTATTTTTCTCTTTACTTTCAAATACAAATTTTCTATTTGTAACATATGCAAATATAACTCCAGTAATCCAAGATATTATATTTGCTACCTGTAATTGAAAACCATCATTTGGATTTAAAAATGTATATACACTACCATAATATGTCCCAAGAGAAACAATTGTTGTTAATACTCCAAATATCAAATAGCTAATTATTTCTTTGTATTTGATAACTAATTTTTTTATTTTTTGCATAAATATTGTTACCTTTCAGTTTAAATTATTATTTTTCATCATGTTCTTTTAATGCTATGTAATGATTCAAATCCTTAATTTTTTCGTTCAACAATGTAATATGTAAATTATCAATAAATACTTGTATCAATAAAAATGCTATCATTATTAAAAAAACAAAATTTACTGGTGATGCAAACCCTAAAAGATTTGAAATCCAGCCTACAAAATCTGAAAATATACTCATTAATATTAGTAAAATACTTCCAAACATCCATGTTACAGCATTTTCTACTTTTAATTTTGATTGTTTTATTTTCATAACACATAATAAAAATGCTATAAATGAACTTATTATTAATATTATTCTTAATGTATTTGACATGTTTCTCACCTCATATATTCTTTCTTGTTATTGCTCTTATAAAGACAATTGAAAATATCATATTTACCATATATTTCATTGATTTTATTGGAGTTAGATAACTTGTTCCGAATTCTCTTTCTTTCATTTCAACTTGTACTTCTTTAACTTTCAAACCTTTTTTTAACATATATACCATTGTATCAGGTTCAGGTGTTAAGCTTGTATTTCTTATAAATTCCCAAATTGCTCTTTTATTATAAGCTCTCATTCCTGACGTTGTATCTTTTATCGTTTTTCCTGTTGTTAATTTTATAAAAAATGTTATAACTCTACTTCCTAACATTCTTGCTGTTAGTGGTTTTTTCTTAGTTGCAAATCTAGAACCTATTACTATATCTGCATTATTTTCTTCTATTTCTTTTACTAAATTTTTTAAATATTTAGCCTGATGTTGTCCATCTCCATCAAATTGAATTGCTATATCATAATTGTTTTGGTATGCATATTTCATTCCCAATTGTATTCCACTAGTCAAACCATAATTTATTGGTAATGATAACATATTAAAATTATTTTTTTCACATACTTCTTTTGTATTATCTTTTGAACAATCATTTATTACTATGTAATCATAATTAGTATTTTCAGTAACATCTTTTACTGTTTTTTCTATATTTTGTGCTTCATTATAAGCTGGTATTATTATTAAAACTTTCATTTACTTTCTCCTATAAAAAGAATTTTGCTATATCTACAATTGCAATTATATTTAATCCAACACATACTGTTGGTAATATATATTTTATATTCTTAAATTTTATATATCTCTCTTTATCGCATAAACATATTAATGGTAATATTATAATAGGTAGGAAATATCTGCCTTGTACCCCCATTACTTTGTCTGAATTAACTGTTGTCCATGATACATATGCCGCTAATATAATTAGTGTATAAGTTCCCAAAAATATTATTATATTCCAAATTTTTTGCTTTATATTTAATGTAACTTTGTTCTCATCTAAAAATGGTGCTAATGCTAATAATATTATAAAACCTAAAGTTACTAGTCTAGAGATTTCTATATTAAGCCATCCCATAAGTGAGCCCACAATACCTTCTACATAAAATCCACCTTTAAATGTATTATTAAGTACTGTAACAAAAATCATTGGATTCTTTATAATATTCATTACTTGTTCTTTTAAATTTATATTATATGTTTCATTATATGTTAAATTACTTTCAGCTACAGGATAAGATTGTATTATAAAAAACCATATTATTCCACTTATAACAGATAATATTATTAATGTAGATAAAAATATACCTTTTTCTTTATTTTTTATCTTTTTATTTCCTATAATTAATAGGCTGATTCCTATAATTGATATGTACACAACTTTCGAAATTGCAATTATAATTCCCATTACAATATATATAATTTTATCCTTAATATTAATTTCATCGGTATTTTTGCATAAATACATTGTATAACATATAAAAAGTATTGATACTGCATTTAAAAAGCTATCCGCTGATACAGACACTGCTTGCTGTAACGACATTGGTAAAAACAGTATTATAGCAACAATCCATTTTCCAAAAGGAATACATTTCATGCTAAAATATCCTAAAATTAAAAATATAATAAAATTAAATATTTTTGCCAAATATATTGCAAATATACCATTTAATCCTAATATTTTCCCTATAAAAAATGCTATTGAACTTGCAATATATAAAACTGCAGGATATGCTTGCGCTGGATTTTGTACTTCAAATAAATCATTATAATCTGTTTTTTCTTTACTTACATTATTGAAGTGTCCATAAGTTTTTATATATGGAATTATATGGTTTTCAAAAAAATGTGGTATTGATTCTTTTGATTCTCCATCTTCTGTTATCCCTGTCATTAATTTTCCTTCTGATATCTCTAATGCTTTCCAGATATGTGCCTGTTCATCTGGAACATATCCTGGGGCTATAAAAAATACATAAGCCATTCCAATGGGTATCAAGAATGATATTATTATTTTTTCAAATTTACTTTTTTTACAATTCCATATTATACATCCTACCACTATAGTTCCCAGAAACAAACTGCATAATATATACTTTAAATGCCATATATTTTGATAATTCTTATATATAACTATTTGATAGATTAAATATAACAATATAATAGAAATAACAAATTCTATCACAAGTATACATTTATTCAATATCTGTTCAAATTTTTCTTTATTAAATTTTCTTGTTTTTATCAATGCCTCCACCATTTATATTATTTCCTCTCTATTTTATCTGTTCTTACATTATATTGAGCTGTATTTTTATCAAAATTTATATTTGAATATGGATCTCCAGCATCTAATACTTTTCTCCATTTTGTTCTAAAATTATTTGATTCTTTTTCAAATCTTGCTTTCTTTTCTGGTGTATCTTCATATCCTCTTGTTTTTGATTCATAATGCATAAATTCAACATATGGATTATAAACTATTAGATAACCTGCTTGTCTTATTTTTAAGCAAAAATCCACATCATTAAATGCAACTGCGAAATTTTCCTCATCCATATATCCAACTTCTTCATATATGCTTCTTCTTGAGAATAAACAAGCTCCTGTAACTGCTGATAAGTCTTGTGTCAAACATTCTCTACCAAAATATGCATGGAAATTTTTTGGAGTATTTGTTAAAAGATTTGCAGCTAAATCACATATTCCAATTCCAATTCCTGCATGTTGAATTGATTTATCTTCATAATATAATCTTGCACCAACAGCACCAACATCTGGTCTTTGTGCAAATCCCAAAAATTTCTCAATCCAATTATTAATTAATACTTCTGTATCACTATTTAGTTGTACCACAAACTCACTATCTGTACAGTTTTTTACACCAAAGTTTATAATCTTTGAATAATTGAATCCTTTTTCTGGATATTTTATTACTCTAACTTTATCTAACTTTTGAATCATTTCATAATACTCAAACGTCTTTGGGTTCTCACTATTATTTTCTACTATTACTATTTCATAATTTTTATAAGTAGTAAGTTTTAAAATTGAATTAATACAATTTCTTAATAATTTCACACTATCTTTATTTGGAATAATTATAGAAACTTTTGGATTTCCCTCAACTTCATATTCTACTTCATAAACTCCTGGAATATCTCCTCCATGAGTTACTTTAGCTTTTAAATTTTGTCTCTTCAAATGGTCTTCAATTACTCTTATTCCCGCTTCATATGCATATGGTTTTGCATCTGCAACCATAGCTGTTGAATTTGGATGCACTCTCCAATGATAAAGTACCTTTGGAATATGTATAATATTTTTTGTATTTTCAGTTGCTCTAATAATTATATCAAAATCTTGTGCACCATTATATTTATCCCTAAATCCACCTAGTTTATCCATTAATTCTTTTTTGAATACTGATAAATGTGTAATATAATTATTTGCTCTTAAAGTATCTATTGCAAAATCAGGTTTAAAATGTGGGTCACATCTTTTATCTTTAGTTCCTTCTATTTTATCTTCATCTGTATATATAAACTCAACTTCTGGGTTATCATTTATTGTTTTTGCAATTTCATATAAACAAAATACTGGTAATAAATCATCATGGTCTACTAATAAAATATAATCTCCTGTTGCAAGTTTTAATGCTTCATTTGTATTTCCTGATATTCCTTTATTATCATTTAAAAATATATATTTTATTCTATTATCGCTTTTTATTATGCTTTCAAGTTCTTGATTTTTTTCTGGACTTCCATCTGCCAAACATAACTCCCAGTTAGAATATGTTTGATTTTTTAAACAATCCACAAGTTCTGTAAAAAAGTTTACAGGTGTATTATACATAGGTACAACTATACTAAATTTATAATTTTTACTAAACTTTGTTTGTCTTTGTTTTTCTAATTCTTCTTCGTTCGGTTCATTATTTTGTACCCAAATTTGATATTTTTCTCTTTCTCCTTGAATTTTTGCTATTTCTTCTTTTTTGAAAATTTTAGAATATATTTTTGATAGTATCTTTTTTATTGTTTTCTTTATACCGTATTTTTTTCTATAATATCTGACTTGATTTATTATATTTTGTACTCTCATTGTTTTCCTCCTAATCTTTTTACATTTATATTCTTCTTTACCCATCTCATAGGACCTGTTATTTTCCATGATGTAGAATTATAAATCTTTTCAATTCTTTTCTCTAATTCATTCACTCTATTTTCTAACTCTCTATTTTTTCCATTTAACTCTGTATTCTCATTAATGATTTTTTTATTTTCAACAATAACATTTTCATTTTCATCAACAATATTCTGATTATATTTCTTTTTATATTCATTAAACTCATCTATTAAATTGTTGTATAAATTTAATAAAGTTTGACCCGTTTGAGTTCTCAAATGTTTTTCCCATATATTTTTATCTCTTATTTTCTCTTGCAATTTTCCATCTAATTCTTGAAAAACCTTTAAGTAATTTTCAAGGCCCAATCTTTTATATAATTCTTCTGTTTTTATAAATGAATGTGCTATTGGAAAATATGCTATTGCTCTATATATTATAAATTCTATTGGGATATTATATTCAAACCATTCCTGATCATAAAAATAAAGTTCCTCGTTAATGTAAAACGCATTATGAAAAATCAAATCCCATAGACCATATTTTACAAAATTCATATTTTGTACTATTTCTTCAGTATATTCTATATTATATTTATCAAATATATTATTATTTTTTATTTGTTTAAACTCTACCCTTTCCAATTTCTCTAGTAGGTTATCTTTATAGTTTTGGATACTTTCAAAAAACTCATCATTTTTTGCCTCTTTTAATAAATCAATTAAAATTTCATCATAACTTGGCGAATTTTTTATAAATCTACTTACAATCCTTCCATTTTCGATTTTGTCTAAAGTCTTAATGTTCTTTTTATTCATAATTCCTATATTTCTTGAAATCTCATTTATATGTTCATTAGTTTTTTCACTATATGCTGTCTTTTCCACCCAATCATTAAATATTATGGTTTGTATTTTATATTCTTCTTTTCGAATATTTGTATATGACACAAATTTTATTCCGATTTTCTTCTAATTTATTTTTTGCAATTTCCACAAAAAATGAATTAGCAAAAAATTTAAAACTTTGAGGATTTTCTTTTAAAAGTTCTATATATGCTTCTGTTTGATTAAAGTTTTCAAATTTTTCTTCTCCATATAAGAAATTTCTATTAATATTTTCTATATTAGGTAAATATTTATCTGTAAATACCACATTTGCAGCCCTATAATCAGGTAATATATAATAATATTTATATTCTTTTAAATTCTTTTCTTTCAACAATTTATCTATCAATGTTTTACTTAATGAATATGTTTGATTGCAAATTATATTTTTATCTGCTTTTAATGTTGTCCAAGATTTCATTCCATATTTGTTATTTACTGCAAGTAATATCTTTCCCGATTCCTTACAATATTTTTTTGAAAAATCTAATATCTTTTCTAATTTTTTATATGCTTTTTCTTCTCCCAAATGATTATATACTTCTAATGTTCCTATCAGAGATATATAATCATATTGCTCTGCACTATAATTATTTAAATTTTGAACTACCTGTACATTTAAATTACCTATATTTACATCTTTAGAAATTTCTTGTTTTTGATTTTCTTCATCTACTATTAATGTTACTTTTTGAAATTTTATACATAATTCTCTTATAAGTTCTATTGATATATTTCCTATTTGTAATACACTACTATCTTTTTTTACAGGATACCAGTGTAATATATTCCTTTCAAACTCTCCTTCATATGTCAAATTCATTTGCTCACCTCTTTATTTTTAACATTATTTTTACTATAAACGGTATATTTAATATTAAAAAATTTTCTATATAATATTTAAAACTTTCATTTTTGTATAATTTATAAAAAATATTCCATCCCTTAAAATTAATATTATTTTTTGACTGAAGTTCTTCAAAATATTTATATGCTTTAATATTAAGATCACTAATTTTTTCAGGAAATACCTGTGCGTTCTCTACATACATTTTAAATATTCCTAATTTCACATTTATAAAATGTTCTCTTATTTGTTCAACATCTTTATAACTAGATGTAATATGATTAATTCCAATTTGGTTATTTGAATGTTGTCTATATTCTATCAATCTTTCATCTAAATAAACAACCTTCCCGTTCATAGAAGTTACTAATGCAATCCAATGATCATGTATTAAATGTTTCGATTTTTTAGGAATTGGTAATATCTTATTTAGCATCATTTTTTTCCCCATAATAGTACAACCAGTAACACAATTATATAAATATACTAGTTCATATGTTTCTATCGTTTTTTGTATCTTTTTTTCTAAATTCATCAATTTATTGAATGAAGGATTTATTACTCTTTTATTATCATCTACTACGATTAAATCTGTAAATACTAAATCAGCATCTTCTTCATTTAATTTGTTATATGTTTTTTCAATTTTTTCTGGTAGCCAATAATCATCTTGATCTGATAACATATATATTTCATTTTTAACTCGTTCTAATAAAAACTCGAAATTTTTCACATATCCTAAATTTTTTTCTTGGTAATATACTTCTATTCTTTTATCTTTTTTTTCATATTCTGATAAAATTTCGCGAGTTTTATCTGTTGAACAATCATCTGATATTATTAATCTAAAATTTGAATAACTCTGATTTAATATACTTTCTACCTGTTCTTTTAAATATTTTTCTCCATTATATGTTGCCATTAAAATATCTATTTCTTCCATATCTATCCTCGTTTTAATATTTTATGTAATTTTCTAATTGGCTCTGTAATTTTCCATGTTCTAGAAGATTGTATTCCCTCTATGGTTTTTCTTAAATTTTCTATTTCTAATTGTTTATTCTGATTTTCTTCTTCTAATATATCTATATTTTTTCTATATACTAGTGGTTCGAAAAATTCTAGAACAGCTGTATTAAACATAACAGATTTATCATTTGGTCTTACTATTATATATTCTTTTTTTACCATCCATCTTTTTAAAATTTCTGCATATTTTTCTGTTTTATCTTCCCAAATTGGTTCTATCCCCATACCTTTTAACTTTATTTTGTAATCCTCTTTAAATTCTAACTTTTGTATTAATGCATGATATAATAATGTATAAAAATAATCTTCTCTATCTAAAGTAAAGAAACCTTTTTTATTAAATACTCTTTGTTTTAAAATATCACTTTCCATTTTTTTATAATAATAATTATCACCAATATATCTTAAATCAAAATATGCTATTCTATCTTCAACCTTTGCTTTATAGTGCACTCTATAATTTTCTTTAAAAACTGGTTTTGCATTCAATATATATGCTGTATCTTCCATAGATTCACATATTAAATCAATATCATTATGTTCATTTTCATATATCTCATCTGGTAATGATTCGTAATTCCTAAGTATTGCATAATTAGTACAATTATTTAAAGCATAGAACATCTCATTAACTGTTTTCCAACCATTACTTCCTAATAAATCATTAGCTATATTTATTACTTTTCCATCCCATTCTGTATTATTTTCTTTCAAATAGTCCTTTACATTTTTTCCTAATAAAAGTGTTATATCATGATTTGTTTCTATTTCATCATTTGTTGCGTGTATTCTATGTCCTCCTCCTGTCCATTGTCTATATTTTTCTTTTTTGTCAAACATATTAATATTAACAATTTTAGAACCTTTGCTTGTCATTCTCTCAGTATACTCTGGTTTTAAATCCTTTATTATAATCAATAAAAAATTCCCATTTCCACAATGTTGTTCTTTTCCACTTCCTTTAGGTAAGTTTGTTCCATAAAATCTTGACAAATTATTTGAAAATTTATCTTTACTCCAACATATATCATATATATTTATAATTTCAAAATTTTCTTTTATATCTTTTATTATTTCTTCTTGTTTGTTTCTAGCATTTTCCCAAATTATAAATAAATGCAATTCTTCTTTCATACTTTTTATTCACTCTCTCATTATTTTATCTCTTTAAAATTGATTTCTGCTTCTAATTGATAGTAACCCACAACTGGAGTCTTTGACATAACTTCAAATATTAATGCATCATAATTTCTATTTATTGGTATAAGGTTTCCATCTACATCATATTTACTACAGCTTAATGATAATGTATATTTTCCTGGTGCCAATTTCATTTTTTGCTTAAATTCACACATATATTCTTTTCCTTTTTTACATGTTCCTGTATATATTTTTTGAATATTAGTATTTGTACCACATATTTCTTTTCCCATAAAGTCTTTTATAGTCATTGAAAATGTCGGACATTCTACATCTTTATTAAATCTAGCTTTTAGTTTTATTGAAATTTCTTCATTATTGTCTACTATTTGTTCAAATTCACCTTTTTCATTAAATATTCCAAAGTCATATATTTTAGCTTCTTTATTACCATATGTAATAACATCTGGGTTTAGATTAAAGTTACTCTTCCATAAATTTTTATCTATTTTTTCTACTGGTTTGGTATTTTTTCTGCTTCCATCATCATTTAGCATACCTGTTATTAATTTTTTATATGTTTCAACACCTTCTTTGGTGTCTCCATCAAAAATTTTATTACCTGAATTTAATATTATAACTCTAGTACAGTTCTCTAATACATCTGCTATACTATGTGATACGAATAATATTGTTTTTCCTTTTTCTTTAAATTGTTGGAATTTTTTAAAACATTTTAATTGAAATGCCATATCTCCTACTGATAATACTTCATCAACAATTAATATATCTGGATTAACATTTATAGCACATGCAAAAGCTAATCTTGCAAACATACCTGAAGAATATGTCTTTACAGGCTGATATAAGTGATCTCCTATATCAGCAAAATCTATTATATCTTGCTTAGTTGCTTCAATTTCTTCTCTTGTTAGTCCCATTACTTGACCATGTTGATATATATTTTCTTCTCCTGTAAGTTCTGAATTAAATGCTGTTCCTAGTTCTAGTAATGAACTAATCTTTCCTTTTATATCTAATGAACCTGATGTTGGTACTACAACACCTGTTATCATTTTTAATAATGTTGATTTTCCTGCACCGTTTCTTCCTAATATTCCTAGAACCTCACCTTTTTTTACAGTCAAATTCAAATTATTCATTGCTGTAAAATTTTTGTGTCTCTCTATTTTTGGAAATATTGTTTCTATTAATCTATCTTTTTTTCTTGTAAACATTTTATAATTTTTAACTAAATTTTTTATCTCTATAACTGTTTCTGCTCGTTTTTCTTCACTCATATCTTTCCTCCAATTATAATACATCAGCAAAATCTTTTTTAGCTCTTTTAAATACCGAATTTCCCCATACAAATAAAATCAATGTAATACACCAAAACACAATTGTGTATATTCCATGTCCAGCTAATATTATATTTTCATTCATAAATACTTGTCTAAATGCTGTTACTAAGTATGTAAATGGCATGCATTGCATAACTCTTAAAATTGTATGATGTTCTGATAGCATTCCTAAATTCCAAACTACTGGTGTAAACCAAAAACATAGTTGCATAACTATACTTAATAAATTAGAAAAATCTGGTACCACTGCTGTCACAGCTGATGTAAATCTAGTTAATGCTATTACAAAACAATATGTTGCAAATATTACATATATAAATATTATTATGTTTGGTAAAAATCCATATATTGCACATATTGCAATTGATATCATTAGCAAAAATATTCCAACAAAACTTGATGCTATTATCGAAATAGTTGGTATAATATCTACTGGAAATACTACTTTTTTCACTAAATAGCTATATGATCTTATAGAATTACTTGCTGACATTATACTATCATTTAACAATTGCCACATTGCCATTCCCGGAAAGTACCATACTGCATATGGATAATTTCCAGTGCTTCCAACTTTCAATATAAATTGAAATACAATCGCATATGTTAGCATAAATATAAATGGTTGTAAAAATCCCCATATACTCCCTAAACTTGTATTTGCAAATCTGTTTTTAAAGTCATTCTTTCCAAGTTGCCAAATTAATTTCCTATTTTGTATTGTTTGTTTTATAAATTCCATATTTCCTCCACCGTCTCATATTATTTTCCATTTTATTTCATTTTCTTTTGTTATTCTACTATAAGAGCTATTTAAAGTCAATAATTAGACTCTAAATAGCTCAATTTTTCTTACACTATTTTTTGCATTTGCTACGTTTATTTGGTCGCTTATCCAGTATTTCAAACCATAGATTATCAAATTTCTAAAATAATTAATTTTATTTTCTAAATTTCAAATACCCCAAAATCGGAAAATGAAACAAAACAATTTCTCTAATCATCTTTTTGCCTTGATTTTTTCCAGACAAAATCTTAAAAAAGCCATTCAAATTCCAATTAAATTTAGAAGACTTCAAAACAGATTCATAATATTTCTCTGCATCTTCTATAAACTCTTTATCACCTTTAATATGTACATACTCTTTACACATTTCAATTCCACCAAGATATGCCCTATCAATAGCATCTTTTCTATATTCTAGAAAAGATTTATAATCATTTCCATGCTCTTGTTTCCATCTATTTAAATTTTGATTTAAACTTCTTCCACCAAAAACATTAGTACTATGTAATCTATAATCAAAAAGAGGCTCTTCGATATAGCTTATTCCCTTTCCTTCATTTGCAATAAATGCTGCAAGCCAATCATGAGCAATAAAATTCTTTTTGAATGGAATCATTTTATCTTTAACTGATTTTGTAATAATTTGTGAACATCCTATTCCAACACATCTTGAAATAGCTAATTTGCTTTTACCATTAATTAATGGCACATTTTTATATTTAAAATAATCATCATGTAAAACAATTCCGTCTTCATCAACTTGTCTACAGTTGCAATAAACCATGTCAACATCTTTTTCTTTAAGCTTTCTCAAACTTTTTTCGACTTTATCTTTATTCCATATATCATCATGATCAGAAAACATTATATAATTTGCTTTTGATTGTTTTAACAAAAATTCGAAATTTTTATTGTACCCTAAATTTTTTGGCTGAATATATAGTTCTATCCTTTCATCTTGTTCTTTATATTTTTTTAATATTTCCGCAACATTAGTATTGGTAGAATTATCATCACTTATATATATTCTTATATTTTTATATGTCTGCTTTAATATACTTTCTATCTGCTTTTTCAAATATTTTTCATTAGTATTGTATGTTGTAACTAAAATATCAACTAATTCTTCCATATTCTATCCCTTTTCTAATTTTTCATTAAAGTATAACTTTGTAATTAATTTCAATTCATTAAGTGATTCATCTTTTAAGTTGAATGAAAATAACTTTTTAGGTGGTGCCATAACAATGTATTTAATAGCATTTTGCGTACTTTCACTCATTTGCAAACAACTTTTATCTTGTTTGCCACATGTACTACATTTGAATCCATTATCTCTTAAACTAAAATAAGATATTTTTTCTTTTTGTTTACAATTTGCACATTCTGTAATCCTTGGTGTAAAACCTAAAAAACATAACAATTTTAATTTGAATATACTTAATATTAATTCTGGTTTTTTGTCTGTTTCTGATAATGTATATAATGTGTTTAAAAATAATTGTAAAATTTTATAGCAGTTTTCATTCTCTTCTGTTACATCTCTAATTATTTTTGTAATTTCTACTGCATAATTCAGCTTGTCCAAATCTGTTCGTAGTTTGTAAAATACTTCAATGGTCTCACAAGAATTTATATTATATGTATTTGCACCTCTATACATTAGATATTCTCCAAAGCATAAAAACTGTGTTCCGGCAAGCAAGGCGCTTCTTTGTCTTCTAGCGCCTTTTGCCACACATGATATTTTTCCTAATCCTGGTGTTAACATTGTTAACATTTTGTCATAATCGCCTAAATTATTTTCAGAAATTATTATGCCACTCATCTTTATTGTTCCCATTTTGTTCCTCCATTGGTTGTTTAAATTGGTTATCTAGTTGTTCTTCTAAATTTTGTATTTGTTTCAATTCTAAAAAAGTATCTAAATTTCCTGTATTTTTAAATGTATTCCATGCAATTTTTTTAATCATAAGCTCACTTCCTCTAACTCTATCTTTCGCAATTTGTATACAAATTATGCATATGTTTCTATTGTAGTTTGAATTTTTTTACTATTGAAGTGTCGTCTTGCCAATCTTCTTTAACTTTTACCCATGTTTTTAAATTTACTTTTGTTTCGAAATTATTTTCCATATCAATTCTTGCAGCTTGCCCAATTCTTTTTAACATACTTCCATTTTTTCCTATTATAATTCCTTTATGTGAATTCCTTAAACAATATATTGTAGCTTCGATGTCATATATTGGCTCACCTTTTTGATTTTTTCTAAATTTCATTTTTTCAACTTCAACATATATTCCATGTGGTACCTCATCTTGCAAAAACATTAATGCTTTTTCTCTTATTGTTTCTTCTGCAAGTTGTCTTAATGTTTGATCTGTATACTCCTCAGTATCATAATATGCTGGCCCTGGTTTTAGGTTCTTTTCTATTTCATCTAAAATAATGTCTCTATATTTTGATTGCAAAGAGGAAATTGGAATTACAGCTTCAAAATGATATTCTTTTTGATACATATCTATTAACTTCAATAGTTTTTCTCTTTTTACTAAATCAATTTTGTTTATTATTAATATGGCTTTTTTATTTGATTCTTTTATTTTTTCAAGAATTCTCATATCTCCTCTGCCTATTTCTTCACTTGTTGCTTCAATTACAAATAATATTAGATCAATTTCACTTATTACACCAAATGACGTCTCTATCATTGTTTCATTTAGTTTTGTTTTAGGCTTGTGTATTCCTGGTGTATCTATAAATATTATTTGTGAATTTTCTCTATTTGCAATTCCTCTAATTGCTGTTCTTGTAGTTTGAACTTTATTTGCTGTTGCTGCAACTTTTTCTCCGACTAATAAGTTTACTAATGTTGATTTTCCAACATTAGTTCTTCCTAACATTGCAACAAATCCTGATTTGAATTCCTTTTCCATTTCGCATTCCTTTCCTAAATCCCAAGTGTATCATCTTTTACTGTATATTCTAAGACATTGATTGTTTTAATAATTAATTTTGAAGCAATGTCATCTTCATCTTCTAATCTTCCAACTCTTATTACTTTTTTGCTTTCAAGAGTTATATCTGTATCTAAAATATTTACTAACATTCTTGTATCTTTATCCATACCTACTGGCAGTGTTTTATTTTGATTATCATAATACACACAATTTGTAAATGCTATTGCTTTTACTCCTTTTTCAAAATTCATTTTATATAAATTTACTTTGCCACTTTCAGTTTCTGTTAATGCATTTTCAATCTCTTTTTCTGGATTTAAATTAAATACATTGAATTCATTTGTATCAATATTTTCTTCTTCTTCTACCCACTTATAACCTGCAATATCTTGTTGCAAAGCATTCTTTTCTAATGCCTCATCTATTATATTTATAGCATTTTCCAGTGCAGCTCTATATTCAGCAGTTTTCATTGATTTTGCTACTCTTAGTATAGCATATTTATTTTTAGGGTGTTCTCTATGTGATTTGTTAGCAAGTTTAGTTATTTTTCTTGTATCTTCTGATAACCCACCAAATATATCAATAACATCTTCTTCTGTTATATCTTTTTCTTCTTGTAAATCTTTTTTGATTTTTTTCATATATTGTTCTAATTCTTTAGCTGTTGGTGATTCTGTTTTTAATTTATTTATTACTTCTAATTGATTTGTTGTAGTTAAATAAACATCGTCTAATTCTTCTTTTGATAAAATTTTTCTTTGAATTTCATCCATTGTTTCCCCAAACTCTTCAAAGTCTTCTTCATAATCAAATACTTTTGAATGTGGTTTTATACTTTCTTGCTCTTTTTCTCCTTCTTCTAATGCTTGTACTTCATCTTTATTACTGTATTTCCAAAATTCAAATATACTTTTTTTATGACTATCTATTTCTTCTATAAATGCTGTTGCGTTTTCGATTTTCTTGGTCAAATTTAAATTTTTTAATTTTAAGGCATTTATATCCATTTTCGTGTTTTTTAAGTTATTTTCTTTTTCTAATGTCTCTTTACCTTTTTGAATTAGTTCTTCTAATGTATATTGAACTTTTAAGTTTTCTTCAATCTTTTCTTTTACGATTTTTATTTCATCCACTTTTGTTTTTTCAACTTTTTCTTTTACTTTATTTTTCTTTCCACTATATTTAAAGAAATATTTTACTTTTCCAAAGAAAGTTTTCTTGCATTCTAAAAATGTTGAAATTTGCTTTTCTTTACTTAAATATTCAATATCTAGTTCCTGTGATTGCTTTTTTAATTTTGATAATTTTTCTTGTAATGAATTGTTCTTTTCAACAACCTTTTTTTCCATATCTAATAATCTTCTATATTCATCATTTACCCAATTACTTAACTCATCATATTTCATCAATTGGTCATTATAGTAAAATTCTAAGCTTCCTTGTTTGTCTATCCTTGTCTGGAATTCATAATAATTTGGTAATTCTGATTGTACTATAAATAGTGCCTTTACTAGTTTAAAAAACTTTGTTGCTTCTATTTTATTAGAAAGTTTTACTTTATAATCTGATTTTATTTTTCCATATACTTCTGTTTCTCCAACAATTTGCAAACTTGCTTTTTCTGTTTTATCATATACTTCATAAATTGATGCCCAGTCTTTTGTAAATAGCCATAAATAATTTTCTAGACTTTGGATTTCTGTTTTGTTTAATAATTCTCTTGTATATTCTGCATTACTAATTGGTACAAATATTTTTCCTGCTTTCTTTTTTTCTATTTGCTTTTTTAATACATAGAAAAATGTTGAATAATCTTTATCTTCTGTAGGAACTATCATAAAATATTGATCTGTAGCTTCTGCATAATATATTTGCCATAAATAATTTCCTGAATATCTTACTTTAAATGGTATCTTTTTGTTTATAGTTTGTTGCTCTTTTTCTATTTTTTCAATTTCTTCTATTTTTACTTCTTCTAACATTTTTATAAATGTTTCATAATCATGTTGTTTTCTTTCGTTATTTTCGTCTGGCTCTAAGTAATCTGCTAAAGGACTTGCTTTTGAATATTTTTCTTTTATATCATCTAATCTATTTGTTGGTGATAATAATATTTGTATTTCTTTTGGTGAAACAAATCTATATTGTCTATATTTTTTTTCATCAAACCCTGAATTTGGTCTGAATTTTAAATCTTCTACTAATTTTAGTGTTTTTGGTATTTCGTCCAAGTTTAAGCCTATATACTCTAACTTTTCTTTCATCTCTTGAGTCTTATTTTTCTTTTCCAAAGTAGCTTCTCCTCTCAATCCTTTTTTCATATATATTTTACTATGCAATATTAAAAATATCAAGATTTTTATTGCTATTTTTATTTTTTACCACATTTTTTAAAATATCCCTTGACAAATTTAAAATTAGCTATTATAATAAAAAAAGTTCATCGTTTTAGCGATATGGCGAAGTAGCTCAGTTGGCTAGAGCATCCGGTTCATACCCGGCAGGTCGTAGGTTCGAATCCCACCTTCGCTACCATATACTAAAAAAGAAGCATATATTTATTTTATATACTTCTTTTTTTTTTATTTTTCTAAGCTTTTATATACAACATTTCCGTTTTCATACTCTACAGTAAGTTTATACGTATCATCCGAACTTGAACTAAATTCAAAGTTTATTGTATATTCATTTGAATCTACTGATTCTATAGAAATCAATTTTGCATTTAATATCCCAACACCAGATCTTACCTCTACCATAACATCTTCATTATCTACTTTAATTGAATTATTATTTTGCACTGCCTTAATAACGTTGACTTCTTTTCCAAAAACTTTTTTAGCGCTTTTTTCTACATCTGTTATTGATGCTTTCCCATAAATCTCTCCATCGTCTTCATATGACTTAAAAATCTTTCCTTCTGAACTATCTGGTAGCATTAAAATCATTTCCTTATCTGAAAAATTTTTTTGGCCAAAATCTTTATTTGAAATCATAGTATCTATGAATACTGTTTGATTTTTTACCGCTTTATTAAATATTTCTTGCTTTTCAGATTCACTTAATTCCTTATTTTGCTTTTCATTATCCGTAAAATTATTAGCATTTACTATATTGGAAATATTATCTATTTTCTCATTTAAATTATCTACTTGCGTCTGTAATTCTGCCGCTTTCTTGCTTTCCTCTACTTTCTCATTTTGAATTTTATTCATAAATATTCCCATAATAATTATTACAATTATAGCTAGAAACAATAAAACAGTTAGTAATCCTAGTTTTTTCTTACTTTTTTCTTCCATTTTTTCACCCCCTATCTTTTGTAAAACTTATAATTATTCTAACATTCTTTTTATTTTTAATCAATATATTGAAACTTTTTTCGACAAAAAGAAGATAGAAAAATTATTCTCTATCTTCTTTTTTGGTTCAATTGAGAGACTTTATCAGTTTGATTAAATCCTCTCTTTGTTTTTTGGACAACCCTTTAAGTACTCCAATTAGGAATAACCCTGCATCTGCATACTTCGCTCTTTCTACTGCTTCTGCATTTCCAAGTAATCTGTCAGCACTTATTCCAAGTACTTCTATCATTTTGCATAAAGTGAGAGCTGTTGGCACTGCAGTACCTTTAAGATATTTGTTTACTCCTGAAACTGATATACCAATTCTTTTGGCAAGCTCAGTCTGTGACATCCGCTCCTCCTTCAAAACCTTTCTCAGATTTTCTGCGAAAATCTGTTTTTTGTCTTCTCGACAGTTAATGCTTCTCTCTAATTTCTCTTCAGGAATACCAAAATAATCTGCTATCTTTTTGAGGTTCCGCTTACTAATGTTTGTAGCCCCAGAAACATAATTACTTATAGTTGAAGTTGAAATTCCTGTTTCTTTAGCTAGTTTTTTCTGTGTAACATTTTTTTCAATTAAAAGTTCTTTTAAGGTCATCTTATTGTCCTCCTTATAATGTTTTTCAACTAATGAAACAAATATATTATACCATATATTTATGTTAATTTCAACAATTTAAGATAATTTATCTTCTCTTATAAGCTCTACAATTACTACTAAAAGTATTTTGAGTGTTTCCCACTTGTGTTGAGTCCGATAATAAGTTGGCACTTTCTGTTCTTCCACAGCATCCGCATCCAGGATTTTCGTCATAACAATTTATTGAATTTCCGTTTATGCTTGCTACCACTTCTCCATTTTCGTTTACTATTCTTAATACAGAATTATTTGAAGTATTATTTTCGTCATCATCTCTATATGGATTATGGCAATTCATGCATTTGTTATTCCTAAAGAAGCATGAACTTTTGAAAACACAATCTAAGAAGGCAGAAACAAAAGCTACAATTCCTAATATTATAGCTAATCCCACTAATGTTAAATTAGATAAAATTATTGCAACCAATAAAGCTATTGAGAAAAATATAAAGCCAACTAGCAAAGGACATCTAACTAATCTATTTATAAAAATTGCTAGCACTATTGTTACAAGTACTACAGCTAAAAAAATAAGTATATTCATATATCTCATCCTTTCAAGATAAATTTGTATGTTTCGATATATATTATGAATATACTTATTTTCTTGTTACTAATCATAAATTACTTTCATTAAATATAATCCATTAGGTGGTAATGTCTTTCCTGCATTCTCTCTTTTTTTATTTTCTATTATTTCAGGAATTTTATTTGATTCTATCTTTCCCAACCCCACTTCTACTAACGTACCTGCAATTATTCTTACCATATTATATAAAAAGCCATTTCCTGTGAGTTCAATAATTATTCTATCTCCCTCTTGATAAACTTCTGCTTTATATATTGTTCTAACACTACTTTTACTACTTGTCCCACTAGCTTTAAATGCTTTAAAATCATGTTCTCCTTCAAAAAATTTTACAGCTTCTTTCATTTTTTCTACATTTAATTTTTGAGGAATATGTGTTTCTAAATTTCTATATATTGCTGTACCTTCTGGCGTATTATTAATAACATATCTATATGTTTTTTTCTTGCAATTTAATCTACTATGAAATCTTTCATCAACTTCTTCTGCTTTTTTTATTACTATTGACCTTTTCAATTTAGAGTTTATTGCTATTGCAAATTTATCTATTGGAATTTGTGAATTGGTTTTAAAATTTGCAACTTGTCCAAATGCATGCACACCTGCATCTGTTCTTCCAGATGCATCTAATTGTACTTCTTCTCCTGTTATTTGTTTAATTGCTTGTTCTATTGTTCCTTGTATATTTAATTTAGTAGGTTGTTTTTGCCATCCATTGAAGTCTTTTCCATCATATTCTATTGTTAGTTTTATATTTCTCATTTCTACCATTCCTTTATGTCAAAAAGATGGCTTATTTTGCCACCTTTTCCGATTTTGTTTTATCTTTTTTCTTAAAAAACTTTTTTATTTTTTCTTTAATTTTTTTACTTTCTTCGTTTGCTTTTGCTTCATTTAATCTTTTTGTAACAATATTGCTTATTAGAATCTTTTTTAAAACATCTTCTCTAACGTCTGCAATTAATGTTCCGTCTTTTGCAACAGATACTTTGCCAGTTTCTTCTGAAACTATTATTGCTAAACTATCAGATTCTTTTGAAATACCAATTCCTGCTCTATGTCTAGTTCCTAGTTCTTTTGCTATATCTTGGTCTCCTGCCAAAGGCAACATACATGCTGCTGCTGCAATTCTATTATTACTTATTACTACAGCACCGTCATGTAAAGGTGTATTTGGAACAAATATATTTACTAATAATTGTGGTGATACTTCTGAATCCAATGGAATTCCAGTAGCAATTATATCTTTTATTTGAATGTCTCTTTCTATTACAATTAGTGCACCTGTTCTTTTTTGTGCCAATTCATATACTGCAATAACTACTTTATATATGTCTTCTTTTGTTTTTGTTATTATGTCCTTATCAAATCCAAAAAATCTTGAAAATTTATTAGTTCCACCTAATTGTTCTAGTGCACGCCTGATTTCTGGTTGGAATATTATTATTATTAAAATTACTCCCCAATCCATAACTGTTGATAAAATATAATTTAATATATGTAATTTTAATAATCCACTTAGTGCTGTTGCAATTACTAAAAAGGCTATTCCTTTTACTAATTGCCAAGCCCTGGAATCTTTTACAATTCTTAACAATTCATATGCTAAAAATATTACTATTACTATATCTAATATTAACGAGATTAATTTTATTGGATATTCTTGATACATTTGTATATATGTTAGTATATTTTGTTCGTAAAATCTATTTAATACTACTCCTATATTCTCCATATTTATCCATTTCTCCTCTTAAGTTATATTTTTATAACTATTTTATGTTTGAAACTACAAAATATATGCATGTTGAACAAGATGCTAAAACCATTAATACCAATAAAAATGATGCCATTATCTTTGTCAATACTGTACGTTTATCTATTCTATTCTTTACTTTTATCTCTACTTGTTTTTCCTTTTTTTCTTTTTTCATGTTTTATCATTCCCTTCATTTATTTATACAATTTCTATTATAACATAAATTTCTTTTTTTGCAATACCTTTTTTGCACACTTGAGATCGCTTTTTTTCCGTGCAATTTTGCACACTTGAGATCGCTTTTTTTCCGTGCAAATTTTAAGATATTTTATATATTTCTAAAATTTTCTTCTCTGATTCATGTACTTTATTTTCATCATTTCCACAAATATATGCTAAGAAATCATTAACCATTACTTCATCTCCAACTTTTTTGTTTAAAACAATTCCCACATCTGGTTCAATTTTATCATCTTTATTAACACGTCCTGCCCCTAAATAGCATGCTAATTTTCCTATCTCTTCTGCATTGATTTCTTTAACAATTCCATCTTCTTCCGCAACTACAGCAATAGTGTATTTTGATTTTTTGAATTTAGTCGTATCTTCTAAATATGAAATATCTCCGCCTTGATTTTTTACCATCTCTTCAAACTTGTTGAATGCTGCTCCATTTTCAATATTTTTTAACATTTTTAGTTTGTTTTCTTCAATATTCTCGCCTTTTCCAGCTAATTGAAGCATATTGGCTCCAAGCTCTAATACAACATCTTTTAAATCTTTTGGCATATTACCCTTTAAAAAATTTATTGCCTCTATAACTTCTAATGAATTTCCAACAGCATATCCCAAAGGTTCATCCATTGGTGTTAATACACATCTTACTTCTCTTCCCGCAAGCTTTCCTATTCTAATCATTTGCTCTGCTAGCTTTTGTGCATCTTCTTTATTTTTCATGAATGCACCTTTTCCAACTGTAACATCAATAACTATTTTGTTAGCTCCGCTTGCTATTTTTTTGCTCATTATACTTGATGCTATTAATGGAATATTTTCAACACAAGAAATGGCATCTCTTAATGCATATATTTTTTTATCTGCTGGTGCTAAATTCATTGTTTGCCCAATCATACTTATTCCAACTTTTTTTACATCTTCTATAAAATCCTTTATACTTATATTGGTTTTATAACCTGGTATAGATTCCATTTTGTCAACTGTTCCGCCAGTGAAGCCTAACCCTCTTCCTGACATCTTTGCAACAGGTACACCTAAAGAAGCAATTATTGGTAATAGAATAATTGATACTTTGTCTCCTACTCCACCTGTACTATGTTTATCAACAACATTCTCTCCAAAGCACGACAAATCTAATACTTCTCCTGAATGTGCCATTGCTAATGTCAAATCTGTTATTTCTCTATCATTCATTCCTTTTATATATATTGCCATTATAAGTGCAGCAGCTTGATAGTCTGTTATACTTCCAACTGTATATTCTTTAACAAAATATTCTATTTCTTGTTTTGTTAATTCTTTTGAGTCTCTTTTTTTTGCTATAATATCTAATATATTCATTTGTATCCTCCTAAATTTTAAATAAAGTGTGTTGTAAAGCTTCTTCTATGTATCGGACAAAGTCCGCATTCTTTTATTGCTGCAATATGTGCTGCTGTTCCATATCCTTTATGTTTTTCAAATCCATATTGTGGATATACTTTGTCCCATTCTCTCATTATCCTATCCCTTGTAACTTTTGCAATTATAGATGCAGCTGCTATTGAATAACATTTAGCATCTCCTTTTATTATTGATTCATATGGAATTCCTAAAGTATCTATATGTTTTAAAGCATCAACTATAATTAGGTCTGGCTTTACAGTTAATTCTTGTAATGACATTGTTAGCCCTTTTTTTGTGGCATTCAATATATTTATTTCATCAATTTCATCTTGTCCTATAATTCCTACTCCGTAGCTGATAGCTTCTTCTATAATTTGGTCATATAATTTTTCTCTTTTTTTCTCTGAAACTTTTTTAGAATCATTTACCCCCTCAATCATTGAATCTGATGGCATTATAACACTTGCCACTACTACTGGCCCTGCAAGTGGTCCTCTTCCCGCTTCATCAATTCCACAAATCATATTAAATCCTTTTTCTCTTAGTTCTTTTTCCTGTTCTTTTAATAATAGTAATCTTGCTTCTTCTTTTTCTTTCAACTTATTTCGTCCTTTCTTTCGCCCGATATTCTAATCATCAATTAATTGTGTTAATGTATGTTTCCCATTATATCCTTTTGTGCTTATTACTTCTACCATTGTATTTTTAAAATCATATTTTACTATAATATATCCATATTTATCTATACTATAATTTTGTATTCCTATATCTTTTAAATCCTCATTATTTAAGTAATAGCAATTGTCATCTATTTCAATTTCTTGTGGCACTTTTTTTTCTATATCTGATCCTTTTACTAAAATTCCCTTTAAATTTTCTTGTTTTGCTTTAGCTATTTTTTCTTTATCTTCTTCTTTGTTTTCACTGAACGTATATCGTTCCATTTGTCCACGATATGGATTTCTAAAGTGATAAAAAATAGCAAGACCATCTTCAGAAATTACAGCACCTTCTATTGGAACTTCATGCCATCCATCTTGAATTAACTTTTGGGCATATGCATCTATAATTTCTTGGGCATGTCCATTTCGATGAATGAAATTTTCTTTCACTTTCTTAAGTATGATTGATTGGCTCATGTTTTTCTCCTTTACTTTTTCTCTTAATCGTCATTAAATTACATTTTAAATATGAGATATAAAGCAAAAGATAAATTTCATATATAAAAAAGAGGCCAAATGGTCTCTCTTCGATTTAATAATTTTTTCTAAGAATTCA
>ENA-OROK01000789-OROK01000789.1-human-gut-metagenome-genome-assembly--contig:-NODE-789-length-34937-cov-3.329884_pt1 | contig 34937 bp, 21 predicted proteins | sample MGYA00242127_ERZ509046 | MGnify/ENA primary metagenome ERZ509046 (study PRJEB26280, sample SAMEA2338728) | human gut metagenome | biome: human gut; feature: human-associated habitat; material: faeces... | reverse complement strand
ATCTCCGGCACGTGCGGAAGACTGATGTGCTGCCTGAAATATGAGCAGGAGGCATACCTTGACCTGCTGCGTACCACGCCGAAGGTGAACGCTGTGGTTTCCACGCCGGACGGCAAGGGTGTTGTTATCGATCAGAACCTGCTTACCGGCAAGCTGACCGTGCGGCTCGATAAGAGCCCGGACGCCGCGCCGAGCGTCTACAAAGTGAAAGACGTACGCGTGCTGAAAGACGGGCAGATCAAGCTGAATAAGAAGGAAATTGAGGAATTTAAGAAGCTGGAGAACTAAAAGTACCTGTATTTTGGCGGGCTTTTGTTACGTATCTGTAAAAAAGCAATTTTCGCTTGCATTTTCATGGATTTGTGTTAGAATGTAGGTATCAAATACATGGAGGTGTCCTAAAATGGCATATAAAATTACAGACGCTTGCATCGCTTGCGGCGCTTGCGCAGACGCATGTCCTGTTTCCGCAATCTCCGAGGGTGACGGCAAGTACGAGATCGACGCTGATACCTGCATCGAGTGCGGCGCTTGCGCTGACACTTGCCCGGTTTCCGCTCCGGAGCAGGCATAATCGCTGACATTGCGTAAAAGAGAGGGCTGCCCAAGCGGCAGTCCTTTTTCTTTTGCTGTTAAAAGGGCGGCAGCGCCTCTGAAATTCGTAAACTTTCTCGAAGAAAGTTTGAACAAAGACTTTTAACCCTCGCTTACCGACAACTACTATTTATATTTCATACCCGAAAGGAATCATCCCATGAAAACCGTAAAACTCTCCCGTACCCTGACAGCTGTGCTGGCGCTCCTGCTGGCACTTTGCCTCTCTCTCCCGCTTACAGCCTGCGGCGGCGGAAGCCCGACCGAAACCGCGACCGGTGCAGGCTCCGAAACCGTAACGGAAGCCGCGCGCGACACGGATACCGCGACCGGACAAACAGTTGACAAAAATCTGAATGTCAATGTCGCCGTTCTGTCCGGCACCACCGGCTTCGGCATGGCACAGCTGATGGAGCAGTCCTCCAAGGGGGCATCGGCGCTTAAATACACCTTCCGTGTAGAAAGCGACGCCTCCAATATCCTGCCCGCTCTGCTCAACGGCTCGGTAGACATTGCCGCTCTGCCCACAAACGCCGCCGCGAATCTGTATGCCAAAAAGGCGGGCGCGGTGCAGGTGCTGGCAGTCAACACGCTGGGTGTGCTGTATGTGGTCACCGGCGAGGGCGTCAGCGTGTCCTCGTTTGAGGATCTGAAGGGCAAAACGGTCTACTGCCCCGCGCAGAATCCCACCTTTATCTTCACTGCCCTGTGCCGGAAGAACGGACTGGAGCCGGGCAAGGACATTACAATCGACAACACCTATGCACAGCCCGCCGAATTGCGCACCGTGCTTGCCGCCGGGAAAGTGGACATCGCCGTCCTGCCGGAGCCGATGGTGACGATTGCCAGATCTGCCAACGACAAGCTGACAGCCGCACTTGACCTGACAGCCGCGTGGAGCGCCGCCTTCGGCGAATCCGCCGCACTGGCACAGGGTTGTGTCGTGGTGCGTACCGCCTTTGCCGAGGCACATCCCGCCGAGGTCGCCGCGTTCCTTGCAGAGTACGAGGCATCCGTCAAATTTGTCATGGAAAATCCCGCCGAGGCAGGCACTATGATCGAGGCGCAGGGCATCTTTACCAAGGGTGCTGTCGCCGCCAAGGCGATCCCACACTGCAATCTCTGCTTCATTACCGGGCAGGAAATGGCGGACAAGCTGACCTCCTTCTACACCACCCTGTTCGGCGTTGCGCCCGCGTCCATCGGCGGCGCAGTCCCGGATAACAGTCTGTACTACGGGGTCAAGTGATGCATCGCAGACCTGTGCAACCGCCCCCGGCTGACCGCCGGGGACGGTTTTTCCCGTCCCTGCCGCGCCCGCTCGCACGACTGCTGGTCGGCGTGCTGGTCACGGCGTTCTGGCTTGGACTTTGGCAGCTGCTCGCGTGGCGCATGGCACAGCCTCTGCTTCTGCCGGGTCCTGCGGCAGTCCTCCGGCGTCTGCGGACACTGGCGGCAACTGCCCTGTTCTGGCAGGCTGTGCTGACCTCTCTCGGTCGCATCGTGGCAGGCATCCTGACAGGATTGGCTGCCGGTTCCCTGCTGGCGGTGCTGACACATTTTATCCCGCCGCTGTACACACTTTTCTATCCGTTTATCACCGTCATCCGCTCCACACCGGTTGCATCCTTCGCGATCCTGCTGTATATCTGGATCGGGCAGGACACACTCCCGATCTTCATTTCGGTTCTGCTGGTGCTGCCTGTCGTTTGGGCAAACCTGCACGAGGCACTGGGCGGGGTGGATGCCGAACTCCTGGAAATGGCGCACGTATTCCGGCTGTCGCCGTGGCGGCGGCTTTGTCGGATCTACCTGCCCTCGCTGATCCCGGCGCTTGCCGCTTCCTGCCGTTCCTCTGTGGGGCTGGCATGGAAAGCCGGCATTGCCGCCGAAGTGCTGGTGGTTCCCGCGCTGTCCATCGGGCGATACCTGTTTGAATCCAAGCTGTATCTGGAAACGACCGACCTGTTCGCATGGACCATTCCGGTAACACTGCTCAGCCTGCTGCTTGAGCGTCTGATGCTCCGGCTGATGGCCCTTGCCGAGCGGCGGCATCCGCACCCCGCCCCAACCGACCGAAAGGAGGGCTCGTCATGCGACACGCAGATAACCTGACCGTGCGTCCGGATGATCTCATTTTTGACAACGTGAGTCTGAACTTCGGTGGCAAAAGCGTCCTGCATGGGCTGTCCTTCCGGGTACCGGCAGGCGGTTGCGTTGCCCTGATGGGCGCCTCAGGCAGCGGAAAGACCTCTGTCCTCAAGCTGGCGGCACAGCTGCTGACACCCACTGCGGGGCGCGTTTCCGGCGGTGGACGGATTTCCATGCAGTTCCAGGAGCCACGCCTGCTCCCGTGGAGAAACGCCGCCGAGAACGTGAACCTGGTTCTGTCCGACACAGCAAAAACTTTGCCGGAATCACTGACATGGCTGACCTCGGTGGATCTGCGCGACGCCGCCGGTCTGTATCCGGACGAGCTGTCCGGCGGTATGGCACAGCGCGTTGCGCTATGCCGGGCGTTGGCGGCACCGGCGGACACGGTTCTGCTGGACGAACCGTTCCGGGGACTGGATCCGGACACCCGCCACCGTGTAATGACTGTCGTCCGGCAGGCAACCTGCGCGGCGGGCAGAACGCTTCTGCTGGTCACGCACGCCGAGGAGGAAGCGGTATTTTTTACCGACCGCATCATTCGCTTGCCGTGACCGCCGCGTCACGGTAAGCAGACCCAAAGGGAGGGCAAAGACTCAAAATGAGTTTTTGCCCTCCCTTTGTGACAACGTTTGTCCCTTCGGCTGAAAGCCGCCGTTTTGCTGACTCAAAAACCAATTACGGTATATCGGGGAATCTATCCACGCTTCTTCGGCACGAACATGCGGAAGTCAAAGCGGCGCGGGACATCCGTCTCCGCCGGGTCAAAAGCGCGTCCGGCGGCATCGGCTCGCGCACGGGCAATGTCGAGATAGAGATTGGTCAGCGAGATCTCGCCCTCCCGGATATCGGTCACAGACAGCCCGCCGTCGCGCATCAGGACAGCCTCCGCGCGGTCGGTATCGCCCTGCCGCAGGAGCGCGAAAGCATATGTCATCGCGGTGCGCCCGTCCGCCTGCACGGCGGCAGGTGACGCCTCGTACGCGGCAACGACCCGGTCGTTCATCCCGGCGCGGAGCGCCATGGCAAACGCCTGCCGTGCCAGCGACACATCGCCCGGCAAAAGGCGGTGCGCCTCCAGTGCGCTGTCGGCGGCGGCACGGTCATCCCCGTTCAGCCGCTCAACCTGCGCCCGCAGAAACAGTGCCGTCGGTGTGACGCGCAGTGCCAGTGCCGCGGCAACAGCCTCCCCTGCGTCACGCAAGCGCCCATCCGCCAACGCGATTGCCGCCAGATGCAGCTGCTTCTCGTGACAGTCGGCAGATGCCCGCACGCGCTCCGTCCACTCGCGCTGAAACATCCACGATGCAGGCGGGCAGAGACTGCCCTGCCCTTCCGGTGCCAGTGTGCCGCATTCCAGCAGGCGTACCCAATCCGCCTGCTCCGCGCCAACCTGCCCGAAATCCAACTGCGGGCACATCAACGGCTCGCCGTCGCGGGCGCGGCGCAGATTCTCCAACGCCCCCCAGCCGGAACCGGAGCAGATCACCCGCTCCGCCGGACGCTTCGCCATCGCCCGCGTGTTTTCCAGCCATGAATCCAGTCCGGCAGCGGGACAAAGCACCTCCAGCCGCTCCCGTACCTCGTCACGCGCACCGTCCCAATCACCGTGGACACGGGCAGGATCGGCGGACAGCGCCCCGTATGCCTCCACCCACTCCCAGGCGGTCAGCGGCGGCATGGGCAGGCACTCATACTGCGTATGTGCCAGCCCAGCCTGTATTTCCACATAGCGTCCCGGCTCACCGGCAGTCAGGAATTCCTGCCAGCGTGCGCCGCCCTCGCCCTGCCCCCAGACAAACAGCTTGCGCCCCTGCAGGCGGGCAGTGGAGGTCTGGCAGAAGCCGTAGCCGTTCTCGTCCAGATATGCCGTGAACTTGCGTGCCGCATCCGGAATCTTCCAGAAATAATCAATGGCGACCGGATTTCGGGACGGGTACGTGATGTCTGTCCCGCCCGATACCGGAACGGGATTTTTACCCACGATGCCGCCCTTGTTGTTATAGGAAACCGTTGCATCTATGACGTTCCGGGCGCGGGGGTTCTCCCGGACAGCCATATTCGTCCACCAGTACATGGGCACTGTTTCACGATTCGGATTGACAATGCGCATCCGCCCCAGCAGGACGCGGGATTCTTCCGGCAGGAAGAAATCCATCTGGTAGACACAGCGCCGGATGCGTTCAAATTCATACATCCGCAGCACGGGTGTGCCGTCATCCAGCGCAGTCTGCGCGGCAAAAATCTGCGAGCAGGTGAACGGGTGGTGCCCGATCATGCCGCAATTAAACTCGATGCCGCCCGCCAGCCACGCGTTGCGCACGGCAAGATTGCAGGGCCGCACGACAGGATTGCGGTAAAGCAGCTCACGCCCGGCAACCTTGTCGTACAGTGACCACAGCCGCCCGCCCAACGCCGGCAGGAACAGCGCTTTCAGGTACCGGTTCTCAAACTCTATGCCCACATAGACCGTCGGCTCCTCCGCCCGGTCGTACAGATCCTGCATCCGATAGGGGAACAGGGAGCGCAGACCGCCGTAGCCGATAAACAGCCCGTCATCCTCATCCAGTGCCGAACGGGTCAACGCCTGCACATTGGTCATTTCGTACAGGGAAGGCAGTGTGGATTCGCCGTTGAAATGGGCGGACGGAAGCGTCACGTTCACAATACGCATACTCATGGGTTACAATATCCTTTCCGCAGAGGTCAGATTCACTTCACGCAGAGAACCGTTACGGACCCGATGATGAATTCCACGCCGGTGAGGCTGTAGAACAGCAGATCATCCGTCCCGACAGGTAGCGTGCTGGAGAAAATCAACGTCAGGTGCCGGCTGTCGGCGGGGTCGCGCTTGACGGTGTAGCTCACCTCTGCGCTGTTCTGGACTCCGCCCGTCATATGGAGCATCACAAAGGCGCCGCGCCCACCGGAGGTTGTAAGATTGCCGCGCGTGTCGTAGACATCCAGCGTGATGACATAGCGGTTGCCGCCCTGGAGCACAGGGCTGATCGACTTCATCATGAAATTCTTGTTGCAGTAGTAGATACGTTCACCGAATCCGAGCGCACGCAGTTTCTCCGCCGTCTCATCGTCCAGCGCAGAGAGTTGCGCGTAGCCGTCCACCCCGGTTTCAAGCAGCCTGTCGTCCGTGAAATCAAAGGTATACATGCCGAACAGTTCCTCTGCTGTGGGATAGGTGAACTCCTTGTGCGTTTCAAAGCGCGTCGGCTTGACGGATTTAGCTGCCGTAACGGTAAAGTCGCCGAAGTACACATCCGGGTAAGCGGCAGGCTGGTTGCTGAGGAAGAACTTCAGCGAGGTCTCGCCGGTATTCCCCACCGTCCAGTCAATCTCAAAATGCCAGAATCCCTCGCCGGTCAGCAGTCCCTGCGCCAACACCCGGTTGCCCGGTGTCGAATCCATCGCCAGCAGGTAGACCGTTGTGCCGTTCTGCGGCACCAGCGGAGACGCGATATACGCATCCAGCGACAGGTGATACGACTGACCTTCCGCATAGAACCGCGGATCTGCCAATCCGGTAAAGTCGCCAAACCCGTCGGTCAGATGCAGAACCGTACCGGTCGTGAAGCCGGAGGACGCATTCTCAATGGCGGCACGCACCGCCGCATCCGGGATAGCCGAAACCGACATCGCGGTACCGGTTCCGATAGTCACCTCATCCGACCAGCGGAAGGTATGCCCGTTCTCCAGCTGTTCCCGCGACGGATTGCGGTTGGACGCCTTGGAAATGTCAATATTCCCCACGTACACCTGCCCGCCGTCCGCAAAGGTCAGACGCATACCGTTGCCTTTCTCGTCCCCTTTGGCTTCCCACTGGAAATACAGAGTCGCCGTCTTACCGGCGCGCACCGCCTGCGCACCGACTGCCCGCAGAGCTGCCCCGTCCCGTGTCATCTCCAGCGTTGCCGTACCGTCAGCGGTCGCGTACACAGTCACGCAGAGCGTGTACATCTTTCCGTCCTCAAACAGGAAAGGCAGCAGGGTCAGCCCGTCCAGTGTAAGCGTACTGCTATCCATCACCAGCACGCGACCGGAAAAGCCGTCGCCGGTTTCCAACGCCGCACGGACATCCGCATCGGATACGCGGGATACCAGCCGCCGCACTGCGCCGGTGGTCGGCATGGTGTGCCATGTCCAGTCATAGGTCACGGTGTGCGCAAAGTCCTTTTCGGTGGGCGCAATGACCGCCGCCTCTATGACGGGGGATCTCCGGTTCTTCACGGTGAAAAGATCCTGCTCCGTCCACTGCTCCGACACGGTGTAATCGCACTTGAGGTCACTGGATATCTTGGTGTTGCCGACAAAAGTACAGCCCCAGAAGCCGATATCGTGTATCTCCTTGGCGATCTTGCGCAGCTTGCGACCGGTGCCCCGGTTGAGCGCATCTATCTGGATACTGCCGCCGCCGTCAAAGGTGCAGTTGATAAAGTCAATGTTGCCGGGCAGAGGCCCCTCCACGCTGCCCTCCACCATGATCCATGTCGCCAGCGTTTCAAAGCGGCAGTTCTCCACACGCAGGTCACGCAGGAACCGGAAAGTGCCGGTGAAGCGGCTGTTGGTGATGGTGGATCCCGGCGCACCGGTCGCGCGGTTGGCAACCACAAACCCGGTCTTTACGTTGTTCAGCGTCTCGCCGTACTCCAGCGTCACCGTGGAGGAGCCGTCCGCATTGTTGACAACGCGGCGCACCGTTCCGGTTCCGCAGAAGGCACCGTTTCCAAGGTCGTAGACATCCACCACATCACCGATACGGTATCCGGGCGAGATGCGGCGCCCCTGAAGCCAAAGTTCATAGTTGACGGCGGTAAAGACGTTGTCATCGGTAACTTCCGTGATATACCCCAGCGTATTGCTGATATTGAAAACATCGTCGTACAGCACGCCGACATCGCACTCATTCCAGTGGATGGGCAGACGGTTGTCCTTGCAGTGGTAGCCGTCCCGCCACGAAACCATATGTATCTCGCGCCCGTCTTCCGTATCCGGCAGCATATCCACATTTTCAAAGTACATTTCGGCGTTATTGCCCTTTATCGCCATGATGAAGGACGGTGCCTGCCGGATGGTGATATTCTCAAATACCAGCGCACCGCCGCATCCGCCGATGTAGATCGCCTCGCTGTAGGCATGCCCGATGCCGGGATTGGGCAGGAACACGAGATCCCCGCGCACACAGTCGGGCGAGGATGCATACGTGACCTTGACCTGCCGCTCCCCGGTACGCTCCATCGTGCGAAGGAACCGGTGCGGACGCCCCTGCACACCCTCGTTATACCGGATAGCAAACCCGTTGACGGCAGTGAAATCATAGGAGGCAAGGTACGGTTCCCGGTCAACCGAGAAGGCAACGGTCTTTCCGTCCACCGACTCCACGCGCCCCACCAGGTACACCGACTCCGCCATATCGAACACGCAGTTCTCCAGCCGGATATCTTTACACCCAGCCAGAGCAAAGAAGGACAGTCCCGGCTTCATGCGGAAGATGGCGCCCTGTCCGTCCAGTGTGACCCCCGAAGCATCCTTCATGGAAAAGGGGCTGCGGAACACTGCGGCGGTGTTGGTCGCGGTACCGACATAGTAGGTCTTCCCTGCCTCAAAGCGGAGCGTCGCCTGCCGCTCAACAGCGGCACGAACCGCCTCGCTGATCGCAGGACCGTCATCGGTCACGCCATCGCCCACGACACCGAAATCGGCTGCCAACAGTATATCGGCGGTTTTGGCACCCGCTTCGCTCGCCGCGTGTCCCGGCTCGGCTGTCAAAGGCTCCTCTGTCTCACTGTCCGGCGGCGCAACGGTTTTGGTCACGGATTCGCCGGCAACCGTCTCGCTGTCCTCCGGCTCCGTCTCCGTAACCTCCCCGATCGGCTCATCGGAACCGGTGGTACTGTCGGCGGATGTTTCCTCTCCGTTCCCACCGCGGCAGGCGACCAGCACGGCTGTCATGCAAAGCCCTATCGTAAGCGCACACAGGGCGCACAGAATGTATCTTTTCCTCATGATCGCATTCTCCTTTACGGAACGCAAGGCAACACCGCACGCCGCGTGGCTAAAGCCGTGGCGGCACTATGCCCGCATAAATTCCGTCATATTTTCACAAAACCGCTTCGCGCAGGATGAAGTGCGCGCGGAAGTATGGCTGCGTCCGGCGGCGCATCCGTGCCACCGTCATGGTGCGGCATTGCCACAAAAAACGTGCGGCGGATCGGCGGCATCTTCCCCTTCACTCTCAGCAAAGATTCACAGGGAAGCGCTGATCAAACCGAGCCGATTCAACTTCGGTTTTAATCAGCACTTCCTTGGCAGAGAGAACGAACATGGTCTGCTCTGCTCCAAAACTGCTCAGACTGACGGGAATCTGTCCGCCGCTCGCCGCACGCGGAATACGCAGAGATTCCTCTTATTCAGACAGGCGGTGTCCGCTTATCCGCGTCCCTGCCGCTTTTCCCAGATGGCGCGGTTGCGGGCAACCTCCTCGGGGTCAAGCGTCCGCTCCGGATAGGAGGAACACGGGAGCACCTGATCCCCGGCAACGGCTGCATTCGTGCAGGCGTTGTCATGCCGCCATGCATCGCGCTCTTCCTTGTTGCGCAGGTTCGGAACCTTGATCGGCATATTGCCGTTCAGGATGGAACGGAACGCCAGGATGCCGCAGATGCCCATATCCACCGCCTGATACACGTCGATGGACCACTTGCCGTCCTCATGCCCCAGGATCTTCTCGATGAAGAAGTGGGTGGGATAGAAGTCACTGCCGCCGTGCGTTGCCACGCCGCTGTTCTTTGCCAGCTCCGCCGAGACGAATTTCTCCGGCACGATGTAGCGGTTTTCCCCGGCGCAGGTCTGCGTGGCAGATTCCTGATACAGGCGCACCTTCTCGCCCTCCGCATCCGCGCAGGTGCCGAGGAAGCCCTTGGTTCCGAACACCTTGTAGGAAGTCTGAGCCGGCTCACGCTTGAGCGCACCGTGAATGGATTTTACGGTCGCGCCGTTGTCCAGCGTCACCATCTCAATGCCGCTGGCGTGACCGCCGGCGTGACCAAGGTGGTAGAACTCCTCAATGGGCGGATTCTCAAATCCGACCACCTGCACAGGGCGGTGCCCGGTGATGGTCATGATCGGCCCCAACGAATGCGTACAATAGAAGGTGGGGCAAAGGTGGTTGCGCCAGTGGTTCGGATCGCCGTAAGTGATATCCAGCCAGCACGCGGCACAGTCGTGGATATACTCACCCTCGGCATAGGTGACGTCGCCGATGTCACCCTCGCGGTAGCGCCGCCACATTTCAAAGGTCAGATCCATGTAGCAGTAGTTCTCGGCGTAAGCGTAGACCAGCCCGGTCTCCTCCACCGTCTCGATCAGCTCGACCGCCTGCGCCATCGTCTCGCTTGGCAGAACCTCAGACAGCACATGCTTGCCCGCCTTCAGGCAACGAATGGCAAAGGTAGCATGCTCGGTCGCATAGTTCGCCAGCACGACGGCGTCCATGTCATACTGGATGAAGTCATCAAAGGACTCAAAGCACGCAATGTGCAATCCAGCATTCTCGGCGTTCTGACGCGCCAGGTCCAGCAATGGCGTATACTTATCACAGACTGCCACCAGTTCCGCCTCGGGGTGATGCAGCAGTACCTGAATCATGGAGTTGCCCCTGGCACCTCCGAACACGCCAATACGCAGTTTTCTTTCCATGATATTCCCTTTCTTTGGTACGATTATCAGCGCAGCCACAGTCAGTACCGCGACATATATTTACGGTTGCGCTGTTTTTTATGCAGGCAGGAGCCTGTCATAAACGTCATGCAAAAGTCCCGGAGTCGCAACGCACAAGTCCCGGCAGGACAGTGCGCGCAGCGACGACGACACAGGCGCGCCGTCATAGAGCGGAGCTGCCTCAATGCTTTCTCGCGTTCTTAGGCTTTACGCGGATATACACCGTATGCCCGTTCGGATTGTCTGCGTTGTTCTCATTCGCAGTACGCAGTTCGAAATCATCAAAGGAATTGAGAAAGGAGGTCAGCTTCTTGTGCCCGTAATTGCGCACATCGAAATCAGGGTACCGCTGTGTCAGGACATCCCCGATACGGGAAGCCATCATCCAGCCGTCCTCGTCCGAGAAGTTGGCGAGCTGCTGAAGGATGGTTCCGCGGATAGAGGACAGGTCGGTCTGCGAGGTGCTGGCATCCCGCCCGGCGGCAGGTGCAGCGGCAGCTTTATCGGAATCGGAATCCGCAGACTGGGCGGTTTTCCCGATTTTATCTATAAATTTGAATTCGTTGCAGGCGGTGACGAAGGGACGCGGCGTTTTCTTCTCGCCCATTCCGATGACCAGCATGCCCGCCTCACGCAGGCGCGCCGCCAGACGGGTAAAGTCGCTGTCAGAGGACACAAGGCAGAACCCCTCCACGCGTCCCGTGTACAGAATGTCCATCGCGTCAATAATCAGCGCGGAGTCCGTAGAGTTTTTCCCGGTCGTGTAGCTGTACTGCTGCATGGGCGTAAGCGAATACTCCAGCAGGACGGATTTCCAGCCCTGCATTTCGTTGCGCGTCCAGTCCGCGTAAATGCGCTTATAGGTAACGATACCGCGCGCTGTCGCCTCATCAATAATGACCTTAATGTAGGCGGGGGAGACGTTGTCGGCGTCTATCAGAACCGCCAACCGTTTTTCCTCGGCACTGTACTCGTTACTCATAGCATATCCCCGCCCGCGCACGGGCAGGTTCTCCTTCCTTCGTCTGCAATTGAATTCCGCAAGGATATATTAGCACAGAACGACCGAAAAGTCAAGTAGAAGTGACACAATAATCCTGAAATCAATTCTCGGATTTTATACAGGATACACCACACGGAAACCACGGAGAATCCTTACAGGTCGTTATAAACAGATCTGATTTCTGCGAAATATAGAGGCAGACAATTGATAAAATCAAGAGGTTGTGGTATAATGGAATCATTGAGTAGCTTTGCTGTCGTTCAGGTAACCTACGGGCAGGCGACATCTTGGTGATGCTTAACGGCGAAAAAGTTGTTCTTGATCTTGTTCAGCATGAAATTTTAGAGACGCCTGTTACGACATACAATTTTGAGGTTGCTGATTTCCATACCTATTATGTAGGAACATCAAACCTTCTAGTACACAACAAATGTATATTTGACGAACTAGGAATCAACAACTTTGTTGAAGTTGGATCAAAATATACACCAGATGGATTGATCAACAAGCTAGATGAACTAGGTTTTTCAAAATCAACTTCTTTCCAATCAAACAGAAGCGGCATATCAACATTCATGTCTAGCGATAATCTTACATTTAGAATACAAGCCAATCCGGAAAATGGTATACCCTATTTCCGTGTTATGAATAACAAAGGCAACTACTTAGGACCCTGCGCGGATATTTTGAGCAACACAACGAAAAAGGAGTTCCGAAGGCTAACACATTTTTATTTTAATTAACAGGAGTAGATAATGGTACTTAGTCGAAATTTTGAAGACATTAATTCAATATATGACTTTTGCGAAGGGATCATCACGAACATTTGTTGGAATGAAAATCTTACGGACTTGCTGCTTACAGTTTATTATTTTTTTGACTCACCGATTGGTCTAAAAGATAAAGATATTCGTATACGATTCAAAAACTGTTCAGCCGTCACATTCAACTGTACAAATATGCTGGCTGCAATGAAACAATACGGTATTGTCACACCACACCCGGAAATTGATCATATCGTATCGCAAAAATTTGAATCTTGTATTCGTGTTATAGTTTCTACGAATTATGACCCCTCGATGGTATCGTTATTATGCGATGAGATCTGGCTCGAATTAATTGACAAATAACTTTGAATTTTGCTGACTTTACCGACATATGCCGAGATAACAGAATTTGAAAATGGCAGACAGATTTGTCATTCTGTTTTAACAGGAGAATAAATGAGTATATCAAATTATTATTTTAATAGTGTTGTTAAAAAAGTAACATTGGAGACATTGGATTACGATTGCAATAAAGATTTATTTGATTACAGGGTAAATATCGAATTATACAATACCAACACGATTACATGGAAAACAAATTTTGTCTCAGACTTTGCCGGCGGACCTATTGTAGACGATCAGGGAAAGTATATCTACTCAAGTAATTTACGAGGTATTTACTGCCTTGACGTTAAAGATGGTTCTGTAATATGGAGAAGCAATAGATATGCACGAAAATATTATATGGCCCAAGCGGCATTAGTTGCCTTGGAATGCGTAGTATTTATAGACTTAATGACATGGGTTTATTGATTGGGGAAATAAAAACTTCCAAAGATAATGCAACATATTTTATTGGGGAAAACAGTTTTATGATCGCAATTCGAAATAAATGGCAAATAATCGATGCATCAAATTTTCTTTGTAAATATGTGATTCCCAAAAAAGAAGTACCATCTGATGTCCGATTTATAAAAAAGAGAAATGAGACATTAATTGTTGAGGAATGGCCTTCTTCTGAATATGAAAAAACAGGTAAGATTACAAATATCAACCTAATGCCGTTCAAATGTTAAAATTGAAATCTATTGAAAATGTAGATTGGAATTCCTTTTTGCATCCCGTCAATAACAAACTGCCTTCATATGCTGAGACAATAGAATTTGGGAAAATGATGGCAAAAAAATACGGCTTTGATATTTTGTTTTAAAAGTTCTAAGGAGACGAAAAATGAAAAATCAAGATGAACAAACCACCTGCTTTGAATACGAAAACAATAAAAAGGTTTCTTCTATTGAACGTAGGTATTTAGATTTTGACTATAACCAAGACACTGATGTCTTTGAAATAACTGTACACTTCCGCGATGGAAATATTTTTTCATGGACATCAAGAATGATCAGCAGTTACGGAAATGGCTTATTTATTGATTCAAACGCTAAATATCTATTTGGATGTTCCCTTCAAGGGGTGTATTGTTGCGATTTAAGGACAGGAAAGAAAATTTGGCAAAAAAGAAAAATGTCCAAATATATTGTTATGAACGCTGATGACACGCTAACCTGCGAATGGCACAAGCAGCTTTTCATATATGACATTGCAGGCAATATAATCAAGGAAATAAGAACCAATTACGAAACTTCGGTATTTCATATTGGAAACAAAAAATTTTTAATTCGAAGGGACAAGTCAACGTGGGCTGTTGTATCTTCACAATTAGATCAAGAGTATGTTTTCCCTAATAGCTTTGTTTTTTCGAGGATAAGGTCTGCGACGATTAGTCATGACATTTTGAACATCAGATACTGGTGTGAGAACAATGGCAGCGACGAACAATTGGTTGATCTTTCACCTTATAAAGTTGTGTAAGTAGAAATGATTGTTACAATTCAAAAGAATTATGACAAAAACCACATAGTTGTATCGTCACCATTTGGTTGTTTCAGTGGAAGATTCTATGGCGGTGCAATTTTCGCACATAAAGTCTGTGATATCGAAATTGAGGTGTCAAAAATTTTCACTCCTGACGATTTTATGATTTCTGAAAACAACTCTTACAACATAGTCACATTGAACGGCATAACAAGAATCGTAGGTTCTGTTGAGGAAATTGATACCGATGTGCTTTATCTTCGCTTGGGTTTGGATTTGATTGCTATTGAGATATTATCCAACGCTGATTATCATAAATTTTTAGGTCCATACTACCTCGTACATATGTAAAGTATCCGAAATTATTTCCTCAAAGCGCCGCAATCCGCACAAAAGCGCCACGACCTTTCGATCGTGACGCTTTTGTGGCAGGCTTGAACAGCCGCCTTTGCGGGAAACAGGGTGATTACTTGCCCTGCATGCCGGTCTCGTAAGACTGGATCATCTTCTTGACCATCTGACCGCCGATGGACCCCGCCTGACGGGCGGTGAGATCACCGTTGTAGCCCTGGTTCAGCGTGACGCCCACCTCGGTGGCAGCCTCCATCTTGAACTGATCAAGAGCCTTCTTGGCTTCGGGAACGAGTGCCTTATTGCTTGCCATAATTGCGAATCCCCTTTTTGCGTGTTTGCGCTGGGCAACATTGCCCGGCGCGATCTATATTCATCGAGCCCGCAGAGCGAATCTCGCTCTCCGCCGAGGTGTCGGCGGCTGCGGGCTTCGTTCGTGCTTGCTCTGGTATTATTGTGATTCGCAGAATGCGGTTTATGAATGGGAAAATGTAGAGAAAATGTCATTGTGATATCCGCATAGTCAGTCATCCTCTTACATCAGAGCGCGTATTTGGTCTTGAGTCTGTCCAGTATCTTCCCGATCGGACGTGCGAACAGCAAAAGAAAGACCGTGTTGGACATAGCGTAGATTGCCGTAAACGGTGCGGCAGACAGAACCGCCGCAAGGTAGCGTGAAATATTGAAGGCGCCATCCGCCCACAGCACCGTCCAAATATCCATCAGAAAGGAATACAGGACGCCGGAGAGAACGGCATACAGCGTCAGCGCGATTCTGCTTTTCTTCAGCTGAGCCGCAAGCAGTCCGGCGATAAAGCCGAGTATCCCCCAGCTGAACATCTGGAACGGCGTCCACGGTCCCTGCCCGAAATAGAAATTGGATATCACCGCCGACAATGCGCCGGTCAGAAAGCCTGCCTCACTGCCAAAATACATTGCAGTGATAACCACCATCGCCGTCACCGGCTTAAACGCGGGGATCATAGCGAACAGGATTCTGCCCAGCACCGAGAGGGCAGTCATGCACGCGAGCAGAACCATCCGTTTCGCATCCGCCCCGCTCCGCTCAAAATGCAGAAAAACCGGGACGCAGGAAAGCAGCGTCACGCACAGGGATACCCACGCATACTGCCTGTCCCGGAACAGCAAGGCGCCGCCGACCACGACAGCCGGGATCAGAATCAGAAGAATGCAGTAGGAAATGATTTTTTTCATGCGTCCGTCCCCTCCGTGCAGAATCTTACAACCTGCCCGCAGGTCACGGCATTTGGGCATAGCGTGCGCGCCATGCGGTTTGCGGCAGTAGTATAGAAGGTGTTTCCGCCGAAGAAGCGGGACGGGGTATCCGCCGACAGTATTTCCCCGTCAAAGAACAGTGCGCATCGATCGGCAGCCTCCGCCGCAAATTCAACATCATGCGTGACCATCAGCAAAGTCATGCCGTCCGCCTTCAGCCGTGTCAGAATGTCCCGCAGCACCTGCTTTGCCCCTGCATCAATGCCTTTGGTCGGTTCGTCCAGCAACAGGATGCGCGGCTCTGTCAGCAGTACCTTGGCAAGCGCGCACTTCTGCTGCTCCCCGCCGCTGAGATCAAAGGGGTTGCGGTCGAGCAGATGCGCGATGCCGAACCTTGCCGCCGCCTCGGACACCCGCTTTTCGCGCTCCTGCTTCGGAACGCCGTGTGCTTCCAGTATCTCATAAAAGTCTGCCCGCACCGTATCCCGGATAAACACTGTCTGCGGGTTCTGCGGCAGGAGAGCCAAAAGACCGTGGTACAGGGAATTTCCCCGGTACTCCCGAATCAGCCTGCCGTCCACCAGCACTTTGCCCCGGTATGCCTTTCCGATCCCGGCTATGACCTGCAGCATCGTGGTCTTGCCGGTTCCGTTACCCCCAAGCACTGCGTACAGCTCCCCGGCGTACACCTGCATGGACGTGCCCCGCAGAACATCCGGCAAATCACGCTCGTAGCGGAACCAGACGTTTTTCAACTCAACCGCGACAGTTTCCCCGTGCCGGTACTCCGGTTCGGGAAGCATACCGCCGCGACTGCCGAAATGCCGTTCCAGAAAATCCCGCCCCTCCCGAACCGTCAGCGGACAGCGGTCGGGTATATGCAGGGACTGAAAAATGCGCACCGCGCTCGGCAGCCCCGCCCGCATCGGATGGCCCCCCGGGAGGGCGGCACCGATGCGCTCCGGCGCGTCACAAAGCAGGATTCTGCCGCCGTCCATCAGCAGTACCCGGTCGGCATCGGGGAACACCTCCTCCAGCCGATGTTCCGCCAGAATCACGGTCAGTCCCAGTTCCCGGTTGAGCTTTTGCAGGGTCGCCAAAAATTCCGATGCGGCGATAGGGTCAAGCTGGCTGGTCGGCTCGTCCAGAATCAGCACCTTCGGTTGCATTACCATGACAGCGGCAAGGTTCAGCAACTGCTTCTGCCCGCCGGACAACTCGTCCGTCCGCTTGCGGAACCAATCCTGAATGCCGAAATAGCTTGCCATTTCCCCGACGCGGCGGCGGATCACCTCGGTCGGAAGTCCCAGATTCTCCAAGCCGAACGCCAACTCATGCCAAACCTTGTCTGTAACGATCTGGTTATCCGGGTTCTGAAGCACGTAGCCGATGTCCGCCGGCGTCCGTTCCCTGCCGCCATATACGATACTGCCGGTCAGTTCGCCCGCCGGTGCAAGCTCCGGCTTGAGCAGGCGCAAAAGCGTTGTCTTACCACAGCCGGACTCCCCGCATACCACAAGGAATTCCCCGCTCCGCACGGAAAAACTGACCTCTTCTACCGCGTTCCGCTCCGCGCCCGGATACCGGAAGCTCAGATCCTTGATCTGTAGTATCTCCATACGATTGCCTCCCTGACTTCAATAGTAAACGGAAGAAGCGACAGCGCCCCGAACGCCATGTACACAGCCAGCGCCGCCGGCGTAAGCTCCGGTGTGCTGACGCGCGGATAGAAATCAAATGCCGTCACACCCGCCGCCATGCCGACCGCAACAACACCCATCAGGGCGGCGCAGACCGCCAGCAGTGCCCCATCCCGCGCCGTAAAGCGGAACAGCGAGAAATTGGTTCGATGCCCCCGTCCGTATCCCCGCGCCTTCATGGAGGCAGCCGTCTCCATTGCATTTTCCAAAGACCACGCGATCATGGCAAGGAATACCCGTCCGGCACTCCGAACCTTATCCGTATAGCCGCGCGCCGCGTACAGCCCCATCGTCTTTTGCGAGCACCGGACCCGCCTCATCTGCCGCCTGAACTGCGGTACGAACCGGAGTGCCATGGACAGTACAAGAGCCAGTCTGGGAATCACGCTGCCGAACAGGTACAGGAATTTGTCGCCGGTCATTACCTCGCTGTACCCCTTGCACCAGAGCAGAACGCCGACAACAGCCACCGCCAGAGCGAACCCGTACAGGAGCGCCTCCAGCGTGACCGGGTTGCCGTTCAGAAAAAACAGCGGCGTCACGCCGTTGTGCGAAAACAGTGGATTCGTGACCGCCACCAGCAGAAAAAGCGGCACATAAAAGCCGATATCGCCGGGAACCCGGCTCCGTCTTACCAGCATGGCACAAAACAGTATGCCGCCGAGCAGAGCTGTCAGCGACAGCACCGGATTGGCGGCAAACATCGCCACGGTCAGCACGGAGAGAAAGTACACCAGCAGAACAAACGGATGCACATTGCCAAACGCTTTCACGGTATCGCTCCCTCCACCCACATACAGCCCACATCCCTGCCGAGGTCGCAGGTATATACCCATTCCACAACCTGCCCGTCATGCAAAACATACCGGGAACAGCCGTAATCCGGGAATTCTCCGTCCACGCGGTACATCCAGCCGGACAGCGGTCCGCAGGAAAATTCATACAGGTAATGCAATCCCTGGATGTACACGCTCCCGAAGCTGTTTTCCCGCGCGCCCTGATACTCCATCTGAATCCGGTTATAGCGCACGGCGCGGTCGAGGATGTCAAACACCGTATCGCCGGGACGGAGCACGTAGCGGGTCGGCGGCAGGATCACGCCGTCCGGCGGCACGAACTCGTCCGAGCGGAGGGCGGGATCCAGATCCCCGTAATTCTGCAGAATCGTATCACACCGGATACTGATGGTAACCGTCTCGCTGTCCGGCGTAATATCGTCGATATGCGTGAGGTAGTACTCGTCCACAGACTGGATATTAGTTCCGTTGATGACAACGGCGACCAGCAGAACGATCACGAACAGCGCCAGAATATCCTTCTTCATCCCGGTTTCTCCTTCCTGCAAAAGTAGGCAATACCGTGCAAAAGCACGGGTGCAATGCACGGGTGCAATGCACGGGTGCAATGCACGGGTGCAATGCACGGGCTGATGTTACTCGTCCCGGTACTCTGCGGCAAGCTCCTCCAGCTCCCGCTCCTTCCGGTGCCGTCTCCGCCGGATGCGGCGCACAAGCAGTACCGCCGTGACTGCGGCGGCTACGCACAGCACAACCCCGATGATTATGCCGCGCAGCAGATTGTCCAGCTTGGTCTGGGTTTTGATGACATCCTCCCAACGCTCGATCTGCGCCCGGTCGTATTCACTCAGCGCACGGTATCGCGCCACAATGCTGTCCACCGTCTTTTTGTCCTTCAGGGAAATACCTTCAAAGGGGTACAGCTTCTCCCGAACGTCGGCATTGATGCTGTCAATCTCCGCCTGTATCGCCGCAATCTCCTGCCGCGCCGCCGTCAGCCGGGCGAGGTAGTCCTCCTTGCCTTCAAAGTCTTCGCTCTGGCGCAGCTTATCCAACAGTGTCGTGACCGTCACATACTGCTCGGTTGTCAGCGTGTCCGGCAGCGCGTCGACTGCCGCGCGGTCGGAGAGCGAAAAGGACAGCAAGGGGCGGTCGTCCGTTCCGGTTCCCGGGCTTTCCGTAACCGGCGTCGTATCCGCAATCCCGTCGATATCCACGCCCGCCGCGCGTGCCGCATCGGACAGCGTCCAGTAGCCGTTGACGTAACTCCGTTCCCCCTCGGGCAGTGCGTAAAAATCGGTCAGCATCTGCGTGAGCTCTGCCGCATCGGTATTCACGCCGATGCCGGCGATCTGCCGCTCCAGCTCCGCTATGCGTGTGCGCAGTGCATCGCTCTGCTCCGCGCGGAAATCGTACAGTGTGCGCATTCCGTTCGCCTGCCGCCACAGTGCCGCCATGGCACAGAGCGTCTGCTCCCCCGCCATGGTGTTGGAGCGATCCGGGCTTGAGGTGGGGTTATCCGGATCGTAGACAAAGGAATGCACGAATCCGCCGTCCGGCATCCGGTAGCGCAGGATACCGTCCAGCAGAGTATTCCCGTTTTTGATAAAGCGCGGATCGGTCAGCGGCTCTATGCCGAGACAGCACAGTGCCACCGTGACCTGATCGGTGCTTTCGACGTTTTCCGTCCCCCAGCTGGAAAAGTCACCGGTGTCCAGCTGGAGCGCCGACAGGCAGTCCAGCGACTCCTCCAGCACCTGGCGCACGGTCTTTGTGACCTGTTCACCGCTCTTTTTCAGCGTATAGGTATACGTTTTCTCGCTGTTGCGATACGGAGCGAGTGCCTGCAGTGCCATTGCCGTAATGTCCGGGTCGGCGCTCCCGCCGCTCAGGGCAAACCCGCCGTCCGGCAGTTGCTGACGCAGGATCTCCAGAATAATATCATCCCGAGTATAGAAGGCTCCGTCCGGGATCGGGTAGTGCAGGCTGTCCAACGCGATAAGCCCCCATATCCAACCGTTGATGCCCTGCCGCCCAAGCGGAGTCGTCCTGCCGCGGTCGTATGTTCCGTCCGCGATAAGGTCGATCGGATTCCCGTCCGCATCGGTGCCGAGGGAGGTCGGGTCGCCGCCCATTGCCAGCACGGCAAGCGTGATGCGATGCCACTCGGTTGCCTTGGCGGCGCTCAGCTTGCCCGGTTCCCGATAGCGTTCCTGCACCCGATCCCGGATAACCGCCAGGTAGGCGGCATAATTGTCCGCGATACCCAGCCTGCCCAGCCCGATGGGATACCAATCCCCCGGCGTAGTCCCGGCGAGCGCGAGGTAGGCGTCATTCAGAAGACAGCCGTCCGGCTGTGCGCCGACATCGCATTTCTTCCACGCGAGGATGCCGTCCGCAATCGTCCGCGCATCCGCACCCCGTCCGTCCGCAGCTGCTGTCCGGACACCGCCGGCGGCAAGCAGAAGCAGGAGACACAACGCAAGGCACGCAATCCTCCTACCCATTCCGACCGTTCCCTTCCCTGCGCCGCCCGGCACGCCCTGCTGTCAGGATCGGGGCGGTTGCAAGCGCAATCAGAAGCAGAAGCGTTGGCGCGGCGGTGCTCCGGCACCCATGCGATGCCTCGGAATCCGTTCCGGGATCCGATGCCGTTTCCGACGGTGTACCGGACACCGGCTCGGCTGTCTCCGCCGTTTCCGGTGTGGCGCTCACATCAGGCGTGGCATCCGAAGCGTCGGGTTCCGGCGCGATGCTGTCCGGCTCCGTACTGCCGTTGCTGCTACTGTCATCCGGACCGGTTGACTGCGTTTCGTCTGCCGGATGCGCCAGCGCATCGTGCAGCCGCACGGCGGCGGCGTCCACTGTCTCCTGTACCGCATCCAATGCCGCCATCACGTCCTGTGCCGCGTTATAGGCTTCGCGCACGTTTGCCCGTCCGAGCAATCCGGAGGTGCGCGCCCGACAAAGCGCCTCTGTCAGGCGATCCTTGTCCGCCACCGGGTAGTATCCACCCGCCGGCTGTGTGCCGACGTCCGGAATCGAAGTGCCGACCGAGGAAAAACCGCCTATGTCGGCGCCGTATCCCAGGGTAAACTGCACCCGCACGACGTCGCCGTCGGAGAGGTAGCAATCGGAAAAGCCGACGTTCGGGAACACGGTGTTGACCGAATACATCCAGCCGGATCCGTTGGTGAATGCAAATTCGCCAAGGTAGCCAACCCAGTTTTTCCCGTAATCGTCCGGGTCAAAGAAGGTCATGCTCTCCTCCAGATGCGGAGTCAGAAGGGGCGGAATCGCCGGGGACAGATCCAGCCGGCGCGGTTCCGTAGGCACCGCGCTCCGCAGGTAACTGTTGTAGCGTTCCCCCGATGCCGTGCCGTCCGCGATATAGGCAAGGTAGAACGAGGACTTTGCCGTCCCCCCATAGTAACCGACCAAGCCGTTCTCCGACAGCAGGCGCAAAAGCTGTTCCGCCGCCGTTTCCCCTTCGCGGATCGGGACCTCCGTCGGTTCGACGATGTAGCAGCATCCGACCGTGAACGCCTCCACACTCCAGATCGCCCTGCCGATCTCCTCTCCCGGCTCGGCACGCCGGTATAGAATGCGGTAGGTCAACTGCTTCTTTTTGCCGCCGTCGGAGGAGGCGGACACCGTGACGATGTTCTCCCCCTCCTCGGTAAAGTTCAACGTGTAGCTTGCTTTTTCGCTGTCGTCCCACGTCGGCTCCAGCCGCGTGCCATTGTGCGTAACGGTTGCCCGTATCTTCTCGCCGCTTGCATTCCGCGCCCAAACATCAAAGTTCTTTTTGCTTCCCCGTTGGACGGCGTTGTCCGTCAGAGTCGTGACCAACGACGGTCCCGACGATGCCCCCGACCGGATAGCCGGGAACATCGAAAACAGCATCAGGACTGCGCAAAGCAACAGCAATATCCGTTTGCCAAACTGCATTTTTATGACCATACTTCTTCCTTTCCTGCGGGATCGTGATGCAGAGCATCTATTACGTATAAGGAACCTGTTTCGCATAGCACGCAGGAAGGAAGAATCTTCCTCAGTCTGCTTTCCGCTTCGCGCGACCGGTCACGGCAGCGACACCCAGAATCGCCACAAACCATACACCGCACAGCGTAGACGAAGCGCATCCGGATGCGTCATCCGCCGTCGTGTCCGATGCCTGCGTACCTGTCCCATTGGAGTTCGTCCCGGTTACGTTCGCGGTTTCGGTCGCGGTTGCCGTCTCGGTCTCGGTTTCTGTTTCTGTTTCAGTCTCTGTTTCAGTCTCGGTCTCTGTTTCGGTCTCTGTTTCGGTCTCTGTTTCAGTCTCGGTCTCAGTTTCGGTCTCCCGGTGCAGTGCTTCCAGCGCCGCCTCGGCGGCAGTCAGAACCGTGTGGTTGCTCACATTCGCCTGCAGTTCCTCGGGAAGCGCATCATACGCCGCCCGTGCCGCGCGAACCGCATCCTCACTGTCCAACGTAACCGTACCGATAGCCGCGATCATTTCCGCAACGCGGTCGATGCTGTCGGCATCCTCGGTACTCTGCCACGTCAGCAACGGGTAACCGCCGTTCACCAGCGCGTAGGCATCCCGCTTGAAGCTGTCCCCCAGCAGGGCAAGGAACGAATCCGACCGCATCTCCTCCGCCGTCCGGGCGGTCGCGGTATCCTCTCCGCTGGACACGCCGCAGGCTGTCTGACCGGCGTCGTAGTAGCACCCGGAAATCTCGTTGCCGGATGTCACAAGGCTTGCAATACCCCCCGCGCCGTCCAGGATATTCATTCCGGTCACAGTGACCTTACCGGCATTGTAGCAGTTCCGGATTTCGTTTCCTGCCTGCACTCTGCCGGCAATGCCGCCGGCGTTGTCATCTGCCGTCACGATACCCATGTTGTAGCACGCGGAAACCGTAACGTGTACGGAGGTTCCGTTGCCCCCCGCCGACAGATGCCCGACGATACCGCCGACAGCGCCGTCCCGGGCAGTCACGGAGCCGATGTTATAGCAGCCGCGGATGATGCTGTCACCGCCGTCCCGCACCGTTCCGACGATACCGCCGCTCCAGCCGCTGCATCGAATGTCCGCACCGTTCCAGCAGTTGATAAAATCCGCACCGTTGCTCCATCCGGCAATAGCACCAATAAAGGACCGGTTGTCCGAGCCGATTTCACCGCTCGCCACACCGACATTCCGAATGACGGCGTTACTGCCGACGTAGCCGAACAGCCCGCCTGCATTCGAATACAGGTTGTCCAGAGCATATCCCTGTCCGTCAAAAATGCCGTCAAACTGCTTGGCGGACGATCTGCCGATCGGCACCCAGTCGGGATACTCACTCAGGTCAAGGTTCCCGGTCAAAAGGAAAACAGTGCCCGTGAAGGGCGCGCCGGCGTTCACGCGGTCGGCAAGCGCCTTGAGTTCTGCCGCAGTGCCGATGCGGTACGGATCGTCCGGCGTCCCGGCTCCCTGCCACGGCATTTTTTCCCGTATCTCAATGGAAAACGATGTCTTGAGCATTCCGTGCAGGACGTATACGGTGCCATCCTCAAGACTCAGTTCGCCCGTGACGGACAGCCGATAGTCATGCAGTTCCTCGCTGTGTCCGTCGTTGTACACTGCCTTCACCACCAGTCCGGCAGGATCAAAGGTCTCCCCGGCAAAGTAGCTCGTCCGGTTCGGCACCTGCGTCACGGAGATGGAAGTGACGTAGGGAGCATCCGTATCCAGCGCCGCCTCCCCGCCGACCAGCGCAATGGCGGACGCCAACGCGGAGTAATTCCGCACGTAGCGCCGCTCTGCCTCCGGCACTGCACGGAACAGCGCCAGCGCTTGCTTCAACTGCGCCTTATAGTCAGCCGCAGAGGAATCATCCGCCGCCTCGATGGCAGCCATCGCCGCCCGGCAGGCATCCGCCGCGTCTCCCGCGTCCGCCCGCATATCGTACAGGGCACTCATCCCGTTTTCGAATCTCCAGTAGGCAACCAGCGCATAGGTAGCCTGATCGTTTGCCATGGAGTTCCAGCCACCGTTCACAACATGGCAGAAGCCGCCGTCCGACAGCCGGAAGCGCAGCAGCCCGTCCAGCAGAGTCTTGCCGTCGCGGGTGATGAAGCGCGCATCCTTGGCAGGATCAATGCCGACGGCGCAGAGCGCCACCAGAACCTGCGCAATGCTCTCCACATTGTCCGTGTTCCATGAGGTAAATCCGCCCGCCTCATTCAAAAGGGAGCCGAGACGGTCAAGCGCTTCATCCACGCACTGCCGCACGGTTTTGGAAACTTCCGTTTTGCTGTTCCCGTTGGTATAGGTATACACCGTGTCATCGTTATAATACGGCGCCAGCGCCTGGATTGCCATCGCGGTCATATCCACATCGGAGGTTGTCCCGTAGCCGCCCAGTACCCAGCCGCCGTATGCGTTGCCCTGTACCCCGTCGGTCAGCTGCATTTTCAGGATTTCCGTGATAAAGGTCGCGCGCGGGTACTTTGCATCGTCCGGCACCGGGTACATACCGGTATCCATGGAGATCAGCCCCCAAATCCAGCCGTTCAGCCCCTGCGTACCGGGTCCGTCCCGGAGCACACAGTTGTAGCTGCCGTCCGCGATAAGGTTGATCGGCTGACCGTTATAGTTGCCGAAAGCCGTCGGGTCGCCGCCCAGCGCCGCGATTGCCACGACCGCCCGGTGCCATTCGGTCGCCTTGACGCGGTGCAGGATGCCCCCGTTGTCGGCGTATGCTTTCTCGATATATGCCCGCATCGCGGCAAGATACGCCGCATACCCGTCCCCGTCATCGATCATGTAGGAATACGTGCCGTTGCTCCGATACCCGAAGCGCCCCATGGCAAGCGCCATCCAGTCGGTCGCGGTCGAGCTGACGCCGGAAAGGTACTTCTCGTTGCCGAGCAGACTGCCCTCAATGCCGCCCTGCTTCCGGGCACTGGCGACCGCCGCCCGGATATAAGCCGCAAGCTGTGCCGAAAGCTCGGTTTTTTCCGTGTAGGACGGGCGCACAGGCTCATCGCCGCATACGGAGGACTCCCAGGCAAGAGCCGGAATTCCGTCTCCGTCCGTGAACGCCTCCCCCAGCTGTGCGGCGGAAAGCGTGTCAACGGCGGTACATTTCCCGTCGGTTCCGGTGCCGCTGAGATAGTAGCAGTCGGTGCAGCTGCCGCGGCTTGCACCGATAACGGCGCCGACATTGTTGCCGTTTCCGGCAGAATCCACCACATTGCCCGCATTATAGCAATGCTCCAGCACCGGGGACGACGCCTTGTGTCCGCCTGTCACGCCGCCTACCGTGGCGGGTCCCGTCACGGTGCCGGCGTTGTAGCAGTTCTCCACCCTGCCCGCTCTCCAATGCTGTCCCGTTACGCCGCCGATGTAACCGGTCGTGCCGGATACCGTTCCCTTGTTGTAGCAACCGCTGACCGTGCCGGCTCCGTTGACCGCACCGACGACACCGCCGATGTTGGCTCCGCCGGATACCGACGCCTCGTTGCCGCAGTTGCGCACCTGCCCGGCGGTCAGCTTGCCGATCACGCCAGCGGCGTTGGATGTGCTGTTCACCTCGCCCCGGACGACCAGGTTCCGCACCGTGCCGCCGTTTACTTCACCGAACAGTCCGACCGCCGAGCCGGACGCGATATACAGCCCGCTGATTACATGGTAGCCACCGTCAAAGGTCCCCTTGAACGGGTTGGCAGCCGTACCGATCGCTGTCCAGGGGTTACTCTCGCCGCCAAGATCAATATTGGCGGTCAGCGTCACGGTCTTGCCCTCATAGGATTCCCCACTGTTAACTGCGTCCGCAAAAGCCTGCAATTCAGCCGGCGTGCCGATAGTAAGAACCGGCTCGTTTTCCGCTGCGGACACCGATGCGGAAAAGGGTATAACGGACAGCAGCAGTATAACTGCCAGCAGCCCGGCTGTCAGTTTGTTGATTTTCAGATTCATCTTTCATCATCCTCCTCAGAAGTTCCGGAAATTTTGTGCAGTGGAGCGCCTGTCGCGCTACGCGTTTTCCTGATGATCTGACTCCCCGCCCGGAGTCCGCTCTCACCAGATGACATCGTTTTTCCCTCCTTCCACACAAAAAGCGCCTTCAACCTTCCAAAGGAAGAAGACGCGCACCGGGGAACGGCAAACAGGGGCTTGACGGCACACAAACCGGAATCCCTGCCGGAAATTCCTCGGCTGCACGCTTCCCACCCGAAACATGTTGAACCAGAAAGACACGACGGCATCCGGCCAACGGAACCCTCTCCACAGCGCCTGTCCGGCTGTTCGGCGGCATCCTGCCCGCCGGAACGGTAAAGCACCAGAAGTTTCCCTTTGTCAGACACAGCAATGGCGGTTGTTCCGGATTTGAACCGGATTTTCTTTTCATCTACTCAGCGTACAACTTTTCAAACCGTATCTTTCGCTCGCTATTCAATTCGCAGATGAGTATACCACATTTTCCCGCCACTGTCAACAGTTTTCGGAAATTTGTCCGCGGATCCGCAGGGGGGGAGTTTGTCCCTTTGAACGCCGCGCTCAGACGAAACAGCTGCGCCGGAGAAGTGTTTCCGATTTATTCAGCACTTCCTGAACAAAAGCTCTTGCTTTTCCCCAAATAATATGGTATACTTGCACTGTGGTTCTTCCAAGGGAATCTCCGATCATATTGAAAAACCGAAAGGATACAGTCATGAGAAGCACGAAACAGGACATGGAACGGCTGATTGCCCTCCATCCGTATACAAACCCCGCCTCTGTCCCGGTGGAGTACACGCTGGGCGACAGGCACTATTGCGGCTTCCCCGCCGAATTTCACCCGGTTGCCGAGACGCGGCGGGTGGATGCCAATCTGTACGAAACAACGGTTACCGCGCACACGCCGGAGGGGCTGGAGCTGCGCGCCATCTGCCAGTCCTTCCTTGACTTCCCTGTCGTGGACTGGGTCATGTACGTCACCAACCGGGGCAGCGACAACTCCCCTGTCCTGTCGGACTGGCACATCACCACCACGTACAGCGGGCAGTCCCCCGTGCTGGCGCACAGCAACGGAGACACCTGCGACGAGGACGGCTACACATGGTTTGATACCGTGCCGGAGGACGGCGGAACGCTGACAATTCAGCCCGACCGCGACGGAACTTCCTGCAAAGGCGCCTTCCCCTATATGCGGCTGCGCTTCAGCGATTGGGGTGTCAATGTGGCTGTCGGCTGGACAGGCACATGGCGGGTGGACGTGCTTCGCACCGGAGATGCCGTTACGCTCCGGGCAGGACAGGCGGCATTTGCCTCCTACCTCAAGCCGGGCGAGACCGTCCGCACCCCGCGTATGACCTACGAGGCATACACCGGCGGGGATCGCGCCCGCAATCTGTGGCGTTCCTTCTACCTCGCACACATTCTGCCGCGCGAAAACGGCGCGCCGCTCCCCTCCAAGCTGATCCTGCACACGTGGATGATCGACGGTCTGCCGGAATTCTGCGGCGTGACCGAGGAAAATCAGAAAAGAGCCATTGACGCCTACCGGGCTGGCGGTCTGGTTCCCGATATATGGTGGATTGATGCCGGCTGGTATCCCTGTGACAACAACTGGCCTACGACAGGAAACTGGTATCCGCACCCCGAGCATCTCCCGAACGGACTCGCGCCCATCGGAGAGAAATGCGACCGGGAGGGCATCCAGCTGCTGGTGTGGTTTGAGCCGGAGCGCGTCTACCAAGGCACCAAGCTGTTCCGGGAGCATCCGGAGTTCCTGCTCCGCTACCATGGTGAGCCGAACGATTGGTGGGACGGCAACGCGCTGCTCGACCTCGGCAACCCCGCCGCCTGCGACTGGCTGATTGATCTGGTGGACAGCATCATCAAGGAGTCGCACATCCGCATCTACCGGCAGGACTTCAACTTTGCGCCTGCGCAGTACTGGGATACCAACGTCGAGGAAGGGCGCGTGGGCATCCGTGAAAACCTGCATATTCAGGGCTACTATCGCTATTGGGACACGCTGTTGGAGCGCAATCCCGGACTGTGGATGGACTCCTGCGCCTCGGGCGGTCGCCGGAACGACATCGAGACCATGCGCCGGGCGGTACCGCTGCACTACACCGATGTCGGCTACGGCAAGCACCCCATCAAACAGCTCCAGCACCGCGAGATGTTTGAATGGATCCCCTACTTCCGCGCCCATACCATGAACTGGGACACGGCGGACGGCACCTACGGCAACACGAACCTGCCGCTGGATGAGTTCGCATTCCAGAATGCCATGGCGCCCGCCATGACCTGCATGGTGGAGTGGAACGACACCCCCGCACAGTTCGCGCTGGCACGCCGCATGATCCCGGTCTGGCGCCGTGCCGCCGACCTGGAGCTGTCCTGCGACTACTACCCTCTGACCGCCTGCCGCGCGTCGCAGGAGGACTGGTACGCGATGCAGTTTGACGGGGAACGCGAAGGCTTTATTCAGATCATCCGCAACAACCGTGTGGCGGAGGACAGCGTGACCGTGCACCCGCACGCCGATCCTACCCGCTCCTACACCTTCACCGATCCGCTCGGCAAACGGAGCTTTACCGTATCCGGCGAACAGCTGGCACGGGAGGGCTTCTGTGATGCACTGCCGCTCCGGGCGGGCATCCTCTGGTTCTACGAAAAGAAATAAATCCGTGAAATGAAAAGTCACAACCACCGGTCAAGCCGGTGGTTGTGACTTTTCATTCGGCGATCGGCAAATCACCCATCGTTCCCGGTTTTGTTTTCCGGCGTGCTTTCCTCTTCGGTCGGTGCAACGTACCCGCACACCTTGCAAACGCCGTTCTCCATGCGATGCCCAAGAGCCGGGATCTCGGTATGCCCGAACACAACTGCGCCGCACATGGTGCAGCTCATTCCGCTGGTATGACCGGGCTTGTCGCAGGTCGGCTCCTCACGCGGCAGCTCCACAAGGGAGTGCCCCCGCTTCCCTACAGGCTTCCGCTCCGTCAGCACCTTATTGCAAACCGAGCAGTGAGATCCCTTGGACAGTCCTTCCTCCTGACAGGTCGATGCCACAGCGGGATCCTCGACCTCGGTGTGCCCCTTCGCAGGGATCTCTTCTGTCTTGGTCGCGTGGCAAACCGCGCAGGTATAGGTCTTGACACCCGTATCTTCGCAGGTGGGTTCGGTCGTAACTACGCCGTCATCCCACTCGTGCCCCTTTGCGGGAATCTCTTCCGCCTTGGTATCGTGGCAGACCGTGCAGGTAAAGGTCTTTACGCCCTTGTCTTCGCAGGTCGGTTCAGTCGTGATCTTGCCGTCATCCCAATGGTGTCCCGTTGCCGGAACCTCCGTCTGCCCGACCAACACCTTGTTACAGACAGAGCAGTGCTTGCCTTCGGTCTTGCCCGCCACCTCGCAGGTTGCGGGGACTGCCGGGTCGGTGACCTCGGTGTGTCCCTTCGCGGGAATCATGGTCTGCTCGACCAACACCTTGTTGCAGGCAGAGCAATGCTTGCCTTCGGTCTTGCCCACCACCTCGCAGGTTGCGGGAACTGCCGGGTCGGTAACCTCGGTGTGTCCCTTCGCGGGAATCATGGTCTGCTCGACCAACACCTTGTTGCAGGCAGAGCAATGCTTGCCTTCGGTCTTGCCCACCACCTCGCAGGTTGCGGGAACTGCCGGGTCGGTAACCTCGGTGTGTCCCTTCGCGGGAAGCTCTTCTGTTCTGGTCGTATGGCAGACCGTGCAGGTATAGGTCTTTACGCCCTTGTCTTCGCAGGTCGGTTCAGCCGTGATCTTGCCGTCATCCCAATGGTGTCCCGTTGCCGGAACCTCCGTCTGCTCGACCAGCACCTTGTTGCAAACAGAGCAGTGCTTTCCTTCGGTCTTACCCGCCGCCTCGCAGGTCGCGGGAACTGCCGGGTCTGTGACCTCGGTGTGTCCCTTTGCGGGAATCATGGTCTGCCCGACCAACACCTTGTTACAGACAGAGCAGTGCTTTCCCTCGGTCTTACCCGCCGCCTCGCAGGTTGCGGGGACTGCCGGGTCGATTACCTCGGTATGCCCTGTTGCCGGAATTCCGATCTGCTCCTTCAGGACAGCGTTGCAGATGTAGCAATGCTTGCCCTCTGTCTTACCTGCCGTCTCACAGGTCGCCGGAACCGCCGGGTCGATAACCTCGGTGTGCCCCGTTGCCGGAATTTCTGTCTGCGGGGTCAGAACCTTGTTACAGACCGCACAATGCTTTCCTTCGGTCTTACCGGCAGTCTCGCAGGTCGCGGGAATTGCCGGGTCTGTCACGACGGAATGCCCCTTTGCGGGAACGATTTCCTGCTTGACCAACCCCTTCCCGCAGACCGGGCAGTGCTTGCCCTCCGTCTTGCCCGGCGTCTCGCAGGTCGCGGGAACCGCCGGGTCTATGACCTCCGTGTGTCCCGTTGCCGGAACCTCGGTTTGCGCAATCAGCACCTTATGGCACACCGAACAATGCTTGCCTTCCGTTTTGCCGGGCACTTCGCAGCCCGGTGCGACAGGCGGGTCTGTCACCTCTGTATGCCCGGTTGCCGGAACTTCTGTCTGCGCGATCAGTATCTTTTCGCAAACCGAGCAATGCTTGCCTTCCGTCTTGCCGGGCGTTTCACAGGTTGCGGGAACCGCCGGGTCTGTCACGGCGGAATGCCCCTTCGCCGGAACCGTTGCCGGCTCGACCAGCACCTTTCCGCAAACCGAGCAATGCTTGCCTTCGGTCTTGCCCGCTTCCTCGCAGGTTGCCGCAACAGCAGGGTCAGTCTCCACGACGTGACCTATTGCGGGCAGATACCGTTGCGCCTGCAACGTCTGATTGCAGACCGAGCAGTGCGATCCGTCACTCCAGCCCGCCTCGGTACAGGTAGGCGCCTTACCGTGGTCAATGACCTCCGTGTGTCCCTTCGCCGGCAGAACCTGCTGGAGCGTGAATGTCCGCATACACACGGAGCAGTACACGCCCTCGCTCATGCCGATGGAAACGCAGGTAGGCTCCACGCGCGGCAGGGTAACCAAGGTATGATCCGCCAGCGGTACCTTTTCCTGTGCCTTCATGACTGTTCCGCACGTACTGCAATGGGAGCCTTCCGTCAGTCCCTCCTTCATACAGGTTGCGGGGACGGCGGGATCGGTCACCACGGTGTGTCCGGTTGCCGAAACTGTTTTCTGTTCAACAATGGTCACTCCGCAGACCGCGCACACGCGCCCCTCGGTACAGCCGTCCTGGGTACAGGTCGGCGCACGGGCAGGCAACACCTTCTCGACGTGTCCGCCGAGGGACGGGGTAACCTCTCCGCATACCAGGCAAACCTGATCCTCCGTACAGGAGGAAACGTTCGGATCGTATGTATGTCCCGTGGCAGGGATCGTCTCCAGACCGTACAGGATGACGCCGCATCCCTCCCGTCCGCACCGCGCTCCGCTGGTGTGTCCCGCCGTCTTGCAGGTCGGCTTCAGTTCCGGAACCTCCACCGTAATGTGATCCAGCTTGTGCAGGATAGTCTGAGGCACGATTTCAACCCCGCAAACCGAGCAGAACGAACCGCCGGTCCAGCCGAAGTTTTCGCAGGTCGGTTCCTGACCGGGCTCAAACACTTCCTGGTGCGGCAGCTTCGCCACCGCCTGCGGCGGAGCCGGGCAGTAGCCGCAGATCTCACACTCCTCCCACTCGGTTTTGCCAGCCACCGAACAGGTCGATGCAATGGCAGGATGCTTGATCATCCGGTGTCCGGTAGCGGGCACCTCCTGCTGTGCGGTCAGCACCGCCTGGCAAACGGCGCAATGCGAACCGATTGTCTTGCCCGGCTGATCACAGGTCGGCTCCACGGCGGCATCCTCCACCGGCTCGTGCCCATGCGCAGGGATCTCGGTCTGCGAAACGCGAACGGTAAGGCAGGTTGCGCAATGCTCCCCTTCCGTCAGTCCGTTCTCGGTACAGGTCGGCGCACGGGCGGCATCCGTCACCCAGGTATGCCCCAGTGCAGGCACAGGCTGTTGCGGAGTCAGCACGCTGCCGCAGATCGAGCAATGCTTGCCTTCGGTCTTGCCCGGCTGCTCGCAGGTTGCCGCTACGGCGGCATCAACTGCCTCTTTGTGTCCCGCGGCAGGCACCTCCGTCTGCTCCGTCAGCACCTTATGGCAGACCGAGCAGTGCTTGCCCTCTGTCTTGCCGGCTTCGGTGCAGGTCGGCGCCACCGCCTCATCGGTAACCTCGGTATGTCCCGTAGCAGGGATTTCCTCCGGGGCAGTCAGAACTTTGTTGCAGACCTGGCAGTGACTGCCAGCCGTTTTACCAGCCGTTTCGCAGGTAGCCGGAACCGGTGCATCGGCGATCTCCACATGACCGGTCGCCGGAATCTCCGTCTGCTCCACGAACACCTTCCCGCAGACCGGGCAATGCTTGCCTTCGGTCTTGCCCGGCTGCTCGCAGGTTGCCGCCACGGCGGCATCAACTGCTTCCTTGTGTCCCGCGGCAGGCACCTCCGTCTGCTCCACCAGCACCTTATGGCAGACCGAGCAGTGCTTGCCCTCTGTCTTGCCGGCTTCGGTACAGGTCGGCGCCACCGCCTCATCCGTGACCTCGGTATGTCCCGTGGCAGGGATTTCCTGCGGGGCAGTCAAAACCTTGTTGCAGACCGAGCAATGGCTCCCCTGCGTTTTGCCTGCCGTCTCGCAGGTCGGCTCGACGGCGGCATCCGCCACCGCAACGTGTCCTTTGGCGGGGATGCTCTGCTGTTCGGTCAGCACCTCGCCGCAAACGGAGCAGTGACTGCCCTCCGTCTTTCCCGCTTTATCGCAGGTCGGTGCCACGGCGGCATCGATCGCCTTAGTATGTGCCGCCGGGAGCGGCTTCAGCTCAATCAGAACCTTTCCGCAGACAGAGCAGTGCTTGCCCTCTGTCTTGCCGGCTTCGGTACAGGTCGGTGCCACTCCCTCATCCGTGACCTCGGTATGACCAAGTGCCGGTACCGTCTCCTGTGCCCGCAGAATTTCCCCGCAGGTGGCGCAATGCGTCCCCGCCGTCAGTCCGTCCTGCTCGCAGGTGGCGGGCACGGCAACGTCGATCTCCTCGGTATGCCCGGTCGCCGGGATGGCTCCGGTCTTTTCCTGTCCGCAGTAGGTACAGCGGAGAACATAGTGCCCGTTCTCGGTACAGGTCGCCGCCTGCCGGGAGCCGGGTACCTCCTTCATGTCATGATTGCACAGAGTTTCCGATTCCGCGCCGGACGGAGAGTCTTCCGTCTCGGAATCCGGTTCCGTCTTTTCCTCAGGCAGAGTAAATTCTATCTCACCGCGATCCCAGATGGCGTTGCAAGAGACAAGCGCCGTGCCTACCGCCAGTATCAGCAGAAGCAGCAGGGAGCACAGTGCCCTGCCGAAGCGGTAATGTCTGCGCAAAGGCATTCTTTTTCGCATACTGTGTACCTTCCTTACCAGAATTCACACCGGGCTCCGGCGCGGCGCGCCTCACCCGGTATATATATTTGCATCAGGCAGATTTCCGTCGAAAGAAAACAGCCTGTCCGGGTATACCAAGCCCATACTTCCCTCACATTATACCATATCCGCCGTGTGTTTTCAAGGGGTTTCCCTAAGAAAATCCGCTTTTCCTATTGACAAGAACCGACTTTTGGTATATAATCACGCCGTGCGTTATTCCTACAAATCCGGTAGGAAAAGAAAAGCCGTGCAGGTGCAGAAGGAGATAGGTATGGACCACAAAAAAATACAGCAGTATTCCGTCACAGGCATGAGCTGTGCCGCCTGCTCCGCCCGCGTGGAGAAGGCGGTATCTGCCGTGCCGGGCGTTACGTCCTGCGCCGTCAGCCTGCTGACCAACTCCATGGGCGTGGAGGGCGATGCCAGTCCGGACGCCGTTATGGAAGCCGTGCGAAAAGCGGGCTACGGCGCCGCGCCGAAAGGGACGGAGGCACCGCACCCGGATACCGCAGCAGCGGACGATCCGCTCGCCGACCGGGAAACGCCGCACCTTGTGCGCCGGCTGTGCTGGTCGGTCGGATTTCTGCTGGTGCTCCTGTATATTTCGATGGGGCATATGATGTGGGGATTCCCTCTGCCCGCCCGGCTGGCGGACAACCACATCGGGCTGGGACTGATCCAACTGCTTCTGACGGGTATCATCATGCTCATCAACCGGAAATTCTTTATCAGCGGTTTTCAGGCACTGGCACACCGCGCCCCCAACATGGATACGCTGGTAGCGCTCGGCTCCTCGGTCGCGTTCCTGTGGAGCGTATTTGCGCTGTTCGCCATGACCGATGCCGTGACGCGCGGCGACCACGCCGCCGCGCATGACTGGATGATGCAGTTCTATTTTGAATCTGCCGCCATGATCCTGACGCTCATTACGGTGGGCAAGACGCTGGAGGCGCGCTCCAAGGGAAAAACCACTGATGCCCTGCGCAGTCTCATGAAGCTGTCCCCCAAGACCGCTACGCTCCTCCAGGACGGGCGGGAGGTCACGGTTCCGGTAGAGCAGGTCGCGGCAGGCGATATATTTGTCGTCCGCCCCGGCGAAAGCATCCCGGTGGACGGCAGGGTGGAATCCGGCTCCGGCGCTGTCAACGAGGCGGCACTGACCGGCGAAAGCCTGCCCACAGACAAGGCGGCAGGTGACAGCGTTTCGGCGGGCACCATCAACCAGTCCGGGTTTCTGACCTGCCGAGCCACGCGCGTCGGGCAGGATACCACGCTCTCGCAGATCATCCGCATGGTCGG
>ENA-OROK01000784-OROK01000784.1-human-gut-metagenome-genome-assembly--contig:-NODE-784-length-35130-cov-4.544034_pt1 | contig 35130 bp, 28 predicted proteins | sample MGYA00242127_ERZ509046 | MGnify/ENA primary metagenome ERZ509046 (study PRJEB26280, sample SAMEA2338728) | human gut metagenome | biome: human gut; feature: human-associated habitat; material: faeces... | reverse complement strand
AAGAATCATTATTCCAAGAAGCTTTAGCATCAGTATCACATACAGATTTTATATATATTGCCTCTCCCTTTTTAGGAATGGTACTTACTAACTGATTATTTACATAGACTGCTATATTTTCTTCATCTATCATAGTCTTTTTATTTATCTTAAAAACTAAAAAAGCACCTAAAATACTTAATAAAGCGATTAATATTAATAAATTTTTCTTCATCATATAGTCTCCTAGCAAACATTTTCATAGAGTTTGTAACTCTATGAAAATACCAGGTGAATACTGGACTTAAACATTATTGGACTATAATTTTTGACTAGAAATTATTAATTTTTCTTTTGCTTATTAAGCCTTGCAAAGTCAATATTTACCTAAGATAAATCAACTTTTTTTGACTAGAATTTTGACTAAGAAAAGTTAAGCATTACTTAGTTTTTAACTTATTAAATCTAAGTAAATTATGATAAAATTACCATAGAAGAAAAAATATTATTAGGAAAATATGCTTTCATAGAGTTACAAACTCTATGAAAAATTGTGTCAACTAAACGTCAAAAAAGGCTACTTTTCAATAGCCTTACTCATCTATACTAACTAAAGTTATTCTGGCATAACCATTACCTTTTTTAGCACAATTTTCCGTTGGAGTTTCTTCATTACAAGTAGTCGATATAGTCTTAGTACTTTCTTCACTACTCTCTTCACAATTATAGCAATACATGACTTTATTTGTTAACAAAGAATTTCCAATATAACCAGAACCGCCTGCACCGCCGTAAGTATAACTTGAAGCACCACCACCATAGAAGCCATCTCCACCAGAACCACCACCATCACCATCTGCAGAATAACCGCCTTTTCCAAAAAATCCATCATATATTTTTGTGGTACCACTACGGGAATCAATAACAGCTGATTTTCCACCACTATCTTGAGTACCTCCCGTTGTATGCTTTTTATTATCTCTAGTTCCAAAACCACCAATGTATCCACCACCGGAACCACCTTGACCATTTAGCCATTCTGAGCCACCACCGCCACCAGAGACGATTAATATATCTGATTTTATTTTTTCAAATGTTTGTAGTAGTCCTGATTTGACCGTTATATATGTAGCCTCTCCACCTTTAGGCCCCATAATTCCCGATTTTGCCTGTCCACCGACATTAATATAAACTTTTTCATTTTCACTTAAATTTATAGTACCAGTTGAATAACCGCCAACTCCACCGTATATAAACGATTCATAGCTTGAACCACCGTTCCACAAGCTACCTTGTGCTCCCCACGTTTCTAATTTATAAGTTCCTGATACTGGAGCTATAAAAGTTTGTTCTACACCAGTATAATCAAAATTATAAATTGTTTCTCCTTGATAAAAATATAGATTACATTTAGTCTTTTGACTTAAATTATTAATAAGTAAACCCCAAGAATCATTATTCCAAGAAGCTTTAGCATCAGTATCACATACAGATTTTATATACATTGCCTCTCCCTTTTTAGGAATGGTACTTACTAACTGATTATTTACGTAGACTGCTAGATTTTCTTCATCTATCATAGTCTTTTTATTTATCTTAAAAACTAAGAAAGCACTTAAAATACTTAATAAAGCGATTAATATTAATAAATTTTTCTTCATCATATAGTCTCCTAGCAAACATTTTCATAGAGTTTGCAACTCTATGAAAATACCAGGTAAATACTGAATTTAAACCTTATTTGACTATATTTTTTGACTAGAAATTATTAATTTTTCTTTTACTTATTAAACCTTGCAAAGTCAATGTTTACCTAAGATAAATTAACTTTTTTTGACTAGAATTTTGACTAAGAAAAGTTAAGCATTACTTGGTTTTTAACTTATTAAATCTAAGTAAATTATGATAAAATTACCATAGAAGAGAAAATATTATTAGGAAAATATGCTTTCATAGAGTTGCAAACTCTATGAAAAATTATGTCAACTAAACGTCAAAAAAGCTACTTTTCCATAGCCTTATTCATCTATACTAATTAAAGTTATTCTCGCATAACCATATCCACCTTTAGCACAATTTTCTATCGGTGTTTCACTAATACAAGTGGTCGATATAGTCTTTGTGCTTTCTTCATTACTTTCCTGGCAATTATAACAGTACATTACTTTATCTTTTAAAAGTGAGTTTCCAATATAACCAGATCCACCACCGCCGCCTGATTGGTTACTAGCACCGCCTCCGTAAAAGCCGCCGCCACCGCCACCAGAATAATAATTACCATTTCCCCCTTGGCCAAATGATCCATCGTCACCACGATTAGTGTTGTTAACGGCTTTATAAGTGCCAGAGCCAGATCCGCCAGATGTTTGTGAACCACCCTTGACAGAAATAAAGCTTTTTTGCGTAGTAGTCCCATCACCCCCAATATAGCCACCGCCAACTCCAGCAATACCACTATAATCTTCACCATATAAAGATTGATATGAATTTCCAGCTCCACCACCAGCAACAATTAAAATTTTATCAAGTTCATTTTGCAAAGAGGATAAAACACCAGATGTCTTAGCTATATGCGTAGCACCACCACCAGAACCAGAATATACTAAAGGCGTACCGCTTCCTGCTCCACGACCACCGCCGTTATAACCACCTCGACAAAATCTATCAGTACAAACGCCATCATAGCCAGCTCCACCGACATTAATATATAAAATTTGATTACCGACCAATTTGATTTTTCCAATAGCATAACCACCAACGCTGCCTTGATTATATGTAGAATTTTCTCGATATACATAGCCACTGCTACCCCATGTTTCTAATTTATAAGTTCCTGATACTGGAGCTATAAAAGTTTGTTCTCCACCAGTATAATCAAAATTATAAATGGTTTCTCCCGAATAAAAATATAGATTACATTTAGTCTTTTGATTTAAATTATTAATAAGTAAACTCCAAGAATCATTATTCCAAGATACTTTAGCATCATTATTACAAATAGCCTTACTGAATAAAGCTTCTCCTTTCTTAGGAAATTCCGTACTATATTCATCATTTATATAGACAGCCATTTCTTGATGAAAATTTTTTTCAAAATAAATTTTTCCTAAAAAGCCTATGATTATCAGACTTCCTATTATATTAATCACTATATTTTTCTTCATCTAATCACCTACTATTCTTATTAATCTTATCATCTTATGGACTTTCTGTCCATATATTTTTATGGATAATTTGTCCATACTATTATTAGGATGTGATGAGATGACCCATAATGATAACTATTACTTTAATTTAATAAGAGCCAACATAAAAAAAGAAAGAGAAAGACAAGGTCTTACTCAACAACAACTAGCAGATAAAGCTGGCATCTCTATGAACTATTTAGCTAAAATTGAAAGCGAAAAAATGCAACGAGGTTTTAGTATTACTATTCTCGGACGATTGGCCGATGCCTTAAACATTGATATTCAAGATTTTTTTCAAAATAAGCATTAAAAAATATGTAAGAAAGACTTATCATAAGCCTAATATCTTACATATTTTTATTTTTATAGTTACTTCTTTAATAACTCTTTTATCTTCTTCTTAATTGTTTCTTTATCAAACCCTAAAGCCTTACTAGCATCACTACTACTACCACTCGGCATAACCTCATCAAGACCAATAATATTTTCATACTTTGTATAACGGCACCAAACATCTTTACTACTAGCCTCAATAACAATAACTTCCCCTGTAAATAATTTATTTTTTTCTTCCAAACTCATCTTATCTAAAAAAGTTTTACAAGGTACAGATACTACTCTTAAATCAATACCATCCCCAGAAAGTTCTTCAGCTACTACTAAAGATAACGTTACATCAAAACCACTACTAATAATAGTTCCTGATAATTTTTTAGCTTCTCTAATAATATAAGCTCCCTTTTTAACTTCACTAGCCTTTGTCCCCTTTAAGATATGCGTTATCTCATTACTTAATACTAAACAAGCCGGTTGCTTTAATTCTAAAATACTACTCCAAGAGCCAATAATCTCATTAATATCACTTGGACGATAAACCGTAACTCCAGGAATACTTCTTAAAATATTTAAGACTTCAAAACTTGACTGAACCTCACCATTTCTTGACTCATTAAAACCATCATGAGTAAAAATATACGTAACTGGAAGTCCCATTAACCCACTCATCTTAATACCTTCTAATTCAGAATAAGCATATCTTAAATAAGTAGCTCCAAAAGTTCTAAAACCATAAGTAGCCATTCCACTTAAAATACCACTCATCGCTCCTTCTCTAACTCCAAAAGAAATATTACGTCCTAAATAATTTTTCGTCGTAAAATAAGCCTCTTTATTAAGATTAACTCGGCAACTACTAGCCATATCACTAGCGCCTCCTAAGAAGTAAGGTGTTTTATCAGCAATAATATTCATAATCTTATTATTAGACTCTGTCATCTCTTCTTGATAAGAATTCTGAATCTTAAAAGCATCTCCATTAAGACTATAAGAAATATCCTTATTATCCGCAAATGCCACTAACTTTTTAATCTCTTCATTAGGATACTTAGCCATTGCCTCATGATACTCACTCCATAATTGATAAGATTTACTTACTCTTTTATTTATATCTTTACGATACTTCTCTAAGACTTTCTCATCAACATTAAACTTCTCTGTACTAAAACCATACTTCCTCTTAATATTTTCTAAATCATCTTTAGTTAAAGCATGATCATGAACTATATTAGTATTTTGATTAAATGAATCTTTTCCAATCACTGTCTTTATCTCAATAAAACTTGGCTTATTTAAGACTCTCTTTGCTCTTTTAATTGCTTTATTAATCTTATCTACCGATGAACCTTCAGATACATAATCAGTCTGCCATCCTAAAGAAGAAAACTTCTTTAAAACATCATCCGTACTTGATTTATCTAAAGAATTATCCATCGTCATTCCATTAGAATCATATAGGACAATTAAATTTCCCAGATTATATAATCCTGCTAAAGAAGCCGCTTCCATTAACAACCCAGACTCAATATCCCCATCACTTACTAAACAATAAATATAATGATTAACTAGTTTTTGATTTTTTACATATTTACTCAAAAGACTTTGATAATACTTTTCCCCCATAGCCATACCAACCGCGCCACTAAAGCCATAACCAGCTGGTCCCGTCGTAAAATCAATCCCCTTAGTCTTTAACATATTACAAAGAAGAGGACTCTTACTATTAAACTTACCAAAATCTTTTAAATCTTCTAAAGTTAAGTCATATCCTGCCATATACATATTAGCATACACTAACCCCGCGGCATGAGCAGCACTTAAAACTAAGCGATCACGATTTAACCAATCTGGTACCGAAGGCATAATATTTAGTTCTTTGGTAAACAAAGTATAGATAATACTACTAGCTCCCAAACTAATCCCTGGATACCCATTTTTACAAGCATCAATCATATCTAAGCTTAAAATCTTTAGTATATTTATATTTTTTTTTGACTCATCCATCTTAATCTTCCTCTTATTCTTTTTCTAATAAATCTTCACATAGTAAATAAAGTTTCTTCATCGCATCATGATTATCCCCTTTAGCCATTGAAGAAGCCATCTTCTCTAAAATTTTCGGATTATTAACAATATTTTTAACCTCTCTAGCTAACCCAAACGAGGTTCGAAAACGTAATCCATATCCATTCTTCGTAAAAAATTTGTAATTAGCAATCTCTTGTCCCCCACTAGCATTAATTATCATAATTGGTTTATGAAAATATAAACACTCCGTCGACTGAGCTCCTCCTGGTTTTGATACAACAAAATCACAAGCCTGTAAAAGTTCTGGTACATTAGTAGCAAACCCTAAAGTATGAACATTAGTAATGTGATGTTCTCTAATATAATTATCTACAAATTCTTTACTTTTCTTATTATTACCAGCAATAAAAATGATATCAAGATCTAGGTTATTCTTCATTAGTCTCTTAATATAGGGAATAGAAGCCATCGACCCATTACCCCCACCTCCGAAGAAAACACAAACTAATCGATTATCCTTAATTCCTAATTTCTTTAAGAAAGTCTTAGTGCTAAAATCTTCACTTACATAAGGTGCTATAGGAATTCCTAAAGGTTTAATTTTCTTTTTATCAATTCCTCTTTTAACTAAGAATGGCACTTCACTCTTATCACCTACAATCAAATAATCATCACATTTATAGTCATTTAACCATAATTCACAAGACTCATAATCAGTCACTACTGTTACTAACTTCGAATGAATAAACCCCTTCTTATTATAATGACTAATTAAACTACTTCCAAAGAAATGAGTAGCAATGGTTAAATCCGGATTAAACTCTTTTAAAAGATTACGTACTTTCTTATTCTTAAAAAGTGTCGTCGAAATATAATCCGCTAAATAACCTCCTATTACGTTATTACTACTCTTATAAAACATATCATGAATTATAGGGGTCTTTAACATAAAGAAAGAATTAACTTTCTGAGAAATCTTTCCAATTAAAGGCATCGCATAATCCATTAAATCAACACACTTAATCTCCAAATTTTCATTTTCATTTAAGAAATACTTTTCAATATATTTACCTATCGCCTTATGACCATTACCATAAGAAGCATAGATAATTAAGATTTTCTTTTTCATAACATATCCTCTAATCTTAATTATACTAAAAGTCCCAAAAAAAGTATAGAACTAAATCTATACTAACCCTTTTCCTTAGATTTCCCCATTACTTTAAAACTCTTTTAAAACTTCTAATAGCTTCACTACTATCTAGAACTCCCTTTGTCTTAAAATGTTTCATCTCTAAAGAAATCCTATTTAACTTAAAGAAGATATCCTTATTAAAATCAATAAAATTCTTCTTTAAGTATCTATTACTACGCCAATTAGGAAAATGAAAATTTAAGTACTTAAGTAAAATATTAATCAATTTTACGCTAGTATCTTCCGGATGAACATTTCTTTTTACCCTTTCAATTTCTAAAAAGATATCCCTAATAAATAAAGCCTCTATTTCCTCATAATACTCATTTAATAGTTTTCCACTCTTATATAAATTATACATAATATCTAAAGGTCTAATAACATTCTCAACATACCCTAAACCATCTTCTAAATAGCTATTTCTTAAAGTATTCTTCCCTTTTCTAACATAATACTTACTAAAACTACTAAAGCCAATCTTATCTTCTTTAGTTAAATAATAATAAAGATAAGGACTAGTCTCATTAGCCTTTAAATGATAATCCGGTAATTTAATACTACTCTTCTTAAATAATTTACCATTAATACTACTATCAATCTTTAGAAGATTTCTCTTATCTTCACTAATTCTAAATTCCCTAGGAAACACGGCACTAGATTCCGTAACCAATCTATTCTGTAGATAATCCATCTTCGCTAGAATAACATTACTATCCGTATATTTCTTTGTATACATTAATTCATAAAGATAAATCTTATTAAGATAATCATCACTATCTAAGAATATTATATAAGATCCTTGTGCAGCTTCTAATCCTTTAAGTCTAGCCTGCATAACTCCTTGATGGGGTAAATCAAGGAGTCTAATCATCGAAGTATACCTCTCATAATAATCATTTAATATATAATAAACATCTCTTGGAGCCCCATCACTAACCAAGATAATTTCTGTATTAGGATACTTTTGATTTAATGCCGAGTCCAAACATTTCTTTAGATTATCATTATTCTTATAAACTGGTATTATTATACTAATAAGTTCCATATATCCCCCTAAAAATTGTCCTTACTCTATCATCTTTTTTACCCAAAGTCAATCATATTTAATAATCTTAAGAATTTTATCATCCCTAAGTAATATGATTAATTAGGGTGATTTAATGTTCTATCAAGATAAACATTTTAGAATACGTTTAGTCGTTTTATTTATAACACTTCTTTTAGTAGCCGTAATTCTTAAGGTCTTTTATATCCAAGTCTTCCAGTATCAAAAATTAAATAGCCTAGCCAATGACTTATGGCAACGCAATTTACCAATCACTCCTGATCGTGGATTAATTTTAGATCGAAATGGTAAAGTCTTAGCTAGTAATATTACTACTACTTCTCTATACTTAGTCCCCAATCAAATAAAAGATAAAGAGACTGTAGCTAAAACTTTAAGTGAAATTTTAAATGTTTCTTATGAAGAAATGTATAAACATGTCAGTAAGAAAACCTCTATTGAAAGAGTCCATCCCGAAGGCCGCCAACTATCTTTTGAAGTAGCCGATCAAATTAATAGTTATAACTACGATGGTGTTTATTTACTAAAAGAAGCTAAAAGATATTACCCCTATAATGAACTATTAAGTCATGTCTTAGGATATGTAGGTATTGATTCTCAAGGTCTATCAGGATTAGAACTAAAGTATGATGAAGAACTAACCGGTACTAAAGGCTCTATTAAGTATTATAGTGATGCCAAAGGAAATAGATTAGCCAAAGCTGAAGAATATACCGAACCAGTAAGCGGTAATAATATCTATTTGACCATTGATTTAGACCTACAACAAGCCATAGAAAGAGAGCTAGATAATGCGGTTCTTAAGTATAATCCCGAGCATGCCCTAGCTATTGCAATGAATCCCAAGACCGGAGAGATTTTAGCTATGTCTTCAAGACCAAGTTATAATCCCAACGACTATCAAACTTATACCCAAGAAGTCTTAAGCCGTAACCTTCCTATCTGGATGACGTATGAACCCGGTTCCACGATGAAAATTACAACTCTGGCCGCTGCTATTAATGAAGGAGTAGTTAATCTATTTGCCGATACTTTTTATGACTCTGGAAGTATTAATGTCGATGGAGCTACCATTCATTGTTGGAAAGCCGGCGGTCATGGAGCCCAAACTTTCTTAAATGTCGTGGAAAACTCTTGTAACCCTGGTTTTGTTAATTTAGGATTCCGCCTCGGCAAAGAAAAATTATTTGAGTACATAAACAATTTAGGTTTTGGAAAAAAAACCGGTATTGATCTAACTGGCGAAGCCACTGGCATCTTATTTAATTTAGATAAAGTTGGTAATGTCGAACTTGCCACAACCGCTTTCGGACAGGGAGTTTCGGTTACCCCTCTCCAACAAGTTAGAAGTGTCTCCGCTATCGTTAATGGTGGAACCCTTTACCAACCGTATATTGTAAAAAAGGTAGAAAATGCCAAAACGAAAGATATTATAAGCGTAGTAAGTCCAACTGCCGTTAGACAAATCATCACAACAGAAACCTCTTCCCTTGTCCGTTTTGCTCTGGAAAATGTCGTTGCCCATGGTTCGGGCCGCAATGCCTATATCGAAAACTATCGAATCGGAGGCAAAACGGGAACCGCTCAAAAAGTAAGTAACGGACATTATATGGTCGGCAACTATATTCTTTCTTTTATTGGTTTCTTGCCGGCCGATGACCCGGAAATTGTCTTATATGTAGCAATTGATAATCCCAAAGGTGTAACCCAGTACGGAGGTGTAGTAGCGGCTCCGATTGCTAAAGCTATCTTCCAATCCTATATTGCTAAAAATAATGTAGCTAAGAGTAAAGAGACCATTCCCAAAACTTACACCTGGCTAGATACTAAATATAGTATACTTCCAAGTGTCATGGGAAAAACTATAAAAGAAGCTAATAGTATATTAAAAAACTATAAAATCGAATATTCTGGAGAAGGTAATAAAATAATCTACCAATCCCCGGAACCCGACTATTATATTGCCGATGGTTCTACCGTTAAATTAATGCTCGGCGATTGACATTTAATATGTAAATAAATTATAATTATAACTTGTGCTGAATAATTTATATAGTATAATAATTTCAAGGATGTGAAAATATGTTAATATTAGCAAAAGCAGCAATGGCTTTAATGCTGGGCTTTGTTTTATCGATAATAACCGGGGTTATTTTAATTCCCCTTTTAAGAAAATTACACTTTGGTCAAAGTGTTAGCCTAACTCTTGGTGAAAGACATTTAAAGAAAAATGGTACTCCTACCATTGGTGGTTTAATATTTATTATTCCCACAATTATTAGTCTTTTACTTTTATGGTTCCGTGGTAGTATTGAAATGACTTCCAACTTGCTGATTGTCTTATTTGTCTTTATTAGTTATGCTCTTCTAGGACTTGCTGATGATCTTTTAAAGATAGTATTTAAGAACAATAAGGGTTTAAGTATTATGTTTAAACTACTTATGCAAACTTGTATAGCTTTAGTCTTCTTCTATATCTTTATTCGTAATGGTGGAGTTCCTGAGATTAGAATATCTGCTATTAACTTATATATTTATATGGGATGGACTTATGGTTTGTTTATCCTCTTCCTATTAGTTGGAACTTCTAATGCTGTTAATATTACTGATGGCTTAGATGGTCTAGCTGGCGGCTTATCAGCGATTGCCTTTCTAGCATATGGTTTAATTACTTGGAACACTACTTGGCTTGCCGGTTACCAAGAAATTGCTATTTTCTGTTTCGTCCTAATCGGAGCTTTATTAGGTTTTCTAGTCTTTAATACTCATCCAGCTAAAGTTTTTATGGGTGATACAGGTTCACTAGCTTTAGGTGGTTCGCTAGCAGCCATTGCTATTCTAACCAGACATGAACTTTCTTTAGCCGTAGTCGGTGGCGTTTTCGTCATTGAAACCCTATCTAGTCTTATCCAAATTATAGCTATAAGAAAATTCCATAAAAAAGTATTTAAGATGGCCCCTCTTCACCATCATTTTGAAAAATTAGGTTGGGAAGAAAATGATATCGTTAAACTATTCTGGATTGTGGGTTTAATTCTAGCAATGTTAATGATAACTTATAATGTATGGCTATAAAGTACCACTTCTTGGTACTTTTTTTCCTAACTTTTTCTTGCCTAAACCATCTCTTTATGATATCATTAAGTAGTCGATGCGATATATGGTCTGTTGGTGAAGTGGCTTAACACATTGCCCTCTCAAGGCAACATTCATGGATTCGAATTCCATACAGACTACCAATGAGTTTATTACTTGGGTTTTTACTCAAGTTTTTTTCTTTTCTAGTATATAATTCATCATTAAGTCATAAATATATACTAAGTGAGGTCAATATGAACAAACAAAATCTATGGTTTATTACCCTATTTAGTATTATCTTAGTCTTAAGTATCTATTATATCAGTATGCCTTCTAATATCTTAGAAGAATATAATAATAGTAATACTAATACTAATGAAACAAATAATTCTAAAGAAACAGTATCTACTATTAATGAAGAAACATCTTTAGTAGCTTTAAGAGTAGCAGCTGATGAAGAACTTCTAACGAAATTAACTAATCTTCAAAATACTATTACTGATAAAGAAAAAACCGTTATGGAGAAAAACAATGCCTATGAAGAATTAATGACTCTTAATGAAAATAAAGGTCTAGAAGAAAATATAGAATCTAAATTAAAAGAAAAATTTTCTTATGATTCCTTTGTTAAGATTAATAAAGATCAAATAAATATTGTTATCTCTAGCACTAAACATGACAAAATGATTGCTAATAGTATTATTAAAGAAGTCCAAAGTATGTTTGACACTAAGAAGTATATAACCGTAAAATTTCAATAAGAGTTTACTAATTAATAAATACTCATAGAATACTATTAGGTGGTATATATGAGTTTATTAACTAAAAGAGAAAAAGAAATATTTATCCTTCTATTAGAAACTAAATCCACTAAAGAAATAGCTAGTATCTTAAGAATAAGTGAAAAAACCGTTCGCAATCATATTTCTAATGTCATTCAAAAACTAGGAGTTTCTAGTAGAAGCAGTGCTATCATTGAACTACTTAAATTAAAAGAAATTACTCTTTAAAGACCAAACGAGGTCTTTTTTTGTTTAGAAATTTAAAGAAAGTAAAATTTTCTTGTTCTTAGTTCCATCCTGTAATAACAAATTCATTATATAAGGACTTCTTAACTATAATTATAATCAGTTTGATTATTTTTACTATATTTATCTATAATATTCTTTATCTAGATTAACATGATTCATCCTACTTCTAAAATGTAATCTCGATTAATCATTAACAAAACAACTATTCTTAAGAAGTTTAAACTTTCCAGTCACGGAAGAGTAACTGTCTAAATTGTATAACCATTGACATCTAAATTTCAATTCATCTTTACTAGACTTTTCTCTAACTAAAACGTTCAAATTATAAAGATTAAAAATACCAAAAAAAATGATATATCAAAAAAAATAATAACTCTTAAATTTAAAAAAATAGCCAAATTAAAAGAGCAAGAAAATAGCTTTTACCAATCAGATTAGTAATAATCAGCTTGTTTTTCTTACTCCAAAATAAACCTCTTATAGATAATTTTCAATAACTTTAACTAACTTTACAACGGACATTCCACATTCTTCTAAAAGTTCGGAAGCCTTAAAGTCAGTATGGAACTTTTTAGTTATCCCATAATTAAGGACTTTAATATTACTATTAGCAAAATAACTAGCAACATTAACACCATATCCCCCTTGCAATTCACCATCTTCCAAAGTCATAATCACTTGATGGTCTTTCTTTAAGCTATCTAAAGTATCATAATCCAAATCACTAACATTCAAAGCATTTATAACTGTGATATCTTTATTCAACTTTTCTCTTAAATTTTTTCTCACTGCTAAGGCCATCTCTAACATAGGTCCCACTGCAATTATAGCAACTTTTTCACCTTGGCAAACAATTCTATTCTTTAAAATATTTTCAATTTCATCATTTTCAACTTCACACCAGAAAGCTGGGACTCTAATACCAACGGGATGATTACTCTTCGTAGTAGCAAACTCTAAAGACTTTTTATATTCTAAGACAGTTGCTGGCGCCAAATAAGTAAAATTAGGAATATGACTGAATTCTTGAATATCACACATAGCAATATGCGTATCACTATTCATTCCATATACTCCTGGTTTAATAACTAAAATTGTCGCGGGATTATCATTTAAACATAAATCATGACTAACTTGATCATATACTCTTTGCAAAAAAGGGGCAAAAGTTCCAAAAACCGGAGTTCCTCCATTTTTAGCAATACCACTAATCATGCCAACTGCATTTTCTTCAGCAATTCCAACATCAATAAATTGCCCTCTTTTAATATACTCCTCTCTAACGCCTTTAACAAATCCCATACTACTAGGAGTTGCCGCACTCAAAACTACTGCTTGGGGATTGTTATCTAATAGTTCTTTTAAACTATTAAAAACCGTGTTATCCAAAAGCACTGGATTAATTAAAGTTCCATCTAAAACATTAAAAGGACCACCACTATGCCAAGCTTCCCTATTTTCTTCAGCATACTTTAAACCTTTTCCCTTAATTGTATGAATATGTAAAACGACAGGATGATTAATACCTTTCACCGAATTAAACAATTCTACTAACTTTCCTATATCATGACCATCATCTAAATAATGATATTCTAATCCCAAAGACTTAAAGAAATTGTTATTAGAAACACCTTTCATCATTCTAAGTTCTTTTAAATTCTTATAAAGGCCACCATGATTTTCCGCAATGCTTTGGTCATTATCATTAACAATAATAATCAAGTTATTAAGATACTCCCCCGCATAATCTAAGGCCTCTAAAGCTTCACCCCCAGATAAAGAGCCATCTCCGATTACAGCTATAATATTTTCTTTAGTCTTTTTTAAATCTCTAGCCACTGCTAGTCCTAAAGCTAGGGATACACTAGTCGAAGTATGGCCAACTTTAAAGAAATCATGTTTACTCTCCAAAGGATTTGTATAACCCGTTACTTCATAAAATTTATCATCATCAAGATAAGCTTCTTTACGTCCAGTTAAAATTTTATGCGGATAACATTGATGAGAAACATCAAAAACAATTTTATCTTCTGGCGAATTAAAGACAAAGTGAAGCGCCACCGTCATTTCGACCACGCCTAAATTAGGTCCTTTATGACCGCCAATCTTACTAACTCGATTGATAACTGCCGCCCTTACTTCATCAGCTAAAGGCTGTAATTCCTCTACTTTTAATTTTTTTATATCTTCTGGTCCATTAATTTTTTCTAAATACATTTAATACACTCCTTTTATTCTTTTCTATTATCTTATACTACTTTTTTTAATTTAGAAAATTCATAACTAAATCAATTATAACTTTTTTCTCTTTCGGATTAGACTCAGCAATAAGTAAAGTTAGAGCGGCTAAAGTATTATTATCAATAACTTGTTTATTTTCTTTATATAGAAGGTCATAATAATTCAGAAAATAGATAAACAAAGTTGCCGCAATTCTTTTATTGCCGTCAATGAAAACATGGTTTTTAACAATCATATATAAAAAGTTAGCAGCCTTTTCTTCAATACTTTTATAAACATCTTCGCCATCAAAGGTTTGATAAATATTGCCGATTATTGATTGTAAGCCTTTATTTCTTTCAATAGCAAAGATATCACTTTCTTCATTGAATCTTAATTTTTTAATTACTTCTATACAGTCTTCATATCTTATTTGTTTATGACTACTATTTCCCTTTGGTTTTAGTAAATTTCGATGGTCATAATCATCTAAAAGGTCAAGAGCTTTAGAATAGGTAGCAATCACTTTTAGAATTTCTTTAGCATCGACATTTTCTAAATTTTCATTTGTTCTATTAGCAATATCTATTAATTTCACAGTCTTTTCTAAATAATCTAACCTTTTTTGATTTATGACATAACCCTTAATTAAATAGTCTTTTAATATTTTATTAGCCCATTTTCTAAAAATGATACCATTTTGAGATTTTACTCGATAACCAATCGAAATAATCATGTCAAGATTATAATAATCAACTTGATATGTTTTCCCATCTTTTGCAGTTGTCGCAAATTTTGCGACAACTAAATTATCAAGTTCTTCTTTTAAGGCATTATTAATATGTTTGCCTATAGTTTTAATATCTCTATCAAATAATATTGATAGCTGTTCACGATTTAACCAAACGGTTTCATCTTTCACATTAACTTCTAATTTTACATTTTGATTTTCAAATAATATTATTTCATTTTTCATATTAACCTCCTATTTTTTGTTTTAATTTATTATAATCTTCGTCTTTTACCGATTCACACACTCATTTGCGGTATTTTCTTCCAGCACTTCGATGGTGATAGACTAAGCCAAGAATTTTTAGAAGCCCCATACCAATGTTTAACATTAGCTGGAATAATAATTACACTATCCGTTTTTAAAAAAAATTGTCTCTTTAACCTCTTCTTGATACCAACCATAGCCAGAACATTTCCTTGGATTAGTTAAGGGGTTCAAATAACTATTTCTACTAAAACCACTAGCATAAGCCTCATTAAAAATTTTTAATTCAAAAACATTCTCTTTTGTAAATTTTTTTATTTATTAATCTTCTTAATTTTAAGATTTCCTCTTCATTATACCCATTTTTAAGTATTACAAACTATCTTAAAAATTTTATTATATCAGCTCTAATTTTTTTAATTATTCTCCTTCATCGAAGTTATTTTCTCAGCTAATCTTTTTATAAAGAATACCTGACTTGAATTGATATATTCCAAAGCTTCTTCTAAAGTAAACCATTTAATTTTATCCATTTCGGGATAATTCTGTATTTTGCCTGATTTAATTGGCCATTCTAACTCAAAAGTATTACTTTTAAAATTAGAAATATCCCCATCAAAATAGCTTTCAAACATAATAACTAATTTATTATTAGATACTTTTTTACTTGCTAAGTAGTTAATCGGTTTATCTAAAAGCAAATTTGTTTCTTCACCAACTTCTCTTTTCGCTGTCATAAGGACCTTTTCTCCCGGTTCACTTATTCCTTTTTGAATAGACCAAGCTCCTTTATCTTTTTTATCCCAATAAGGTCCCCCAAAATGAGTTAGTAAAACATAATATTGTGGTCCTTCTTTTTTCCATAAAATGACACCAGCACTTCTTTTCATCTTATTTCACCAAATCTTTCTTTTTCCTAATCTTTATAAACTTCTTTTAAAAAATTGAAAACTGCCACGCCTTTGGCCCACGGCATAAAAGACAACATAAGTCATATCAATAAAAACTTGATGTACAAGCAAAAAATTTCATTTCTAAAAATATAGCCTTTAATCTTATATAACAAGAAAAAGCAGTGAATAATAGGCCAAGACAAGCCCCAATAATTATTCTATTTTTCTGACTTAAATCTTTCATAAATAAATCCCTAACACGCTAGTTTTTAGTAATAATATTTTTCGCCTTCCATATTACCATAATATACTCCGTAATATGTCTTGCCGCAATCATCAATTATTTTTTCACAACCATAAGTATAAGCTGATATTCCATTAGCATTAAAGTAATCCCAAGCTTCTTGATGGTCACCATTTTTTACGCAAGTATCTTTATCTTCATAAAAATAGGTATACTTATTCTTAAATTTCTTTGGTGTACATTTAACTTCTTCTTGTTTTGGCTCTTCTTTCGGAGTTTCTTCCTTTTTAGGTTCTTCTTTTACTTCTTCCGTCTTATTAGCCGGTTTAGTCGTTTCTTCTTTTTTATTATCTTTACTACTTGTATTTTTATTACTCTCTGCCTTATTAGTCTGATTTTTATTGGTATCAGTACCATTAGTATCAGTAGAAGTACCACCACTTTCATTAGTAGTCTCATCAGTATTATTATTATCTTTATTATCTAAAGTTGGCTCATTAAGTTTCGTTGATTTTAAAGACTTATCTTCCATAATCTCAATCCCTATATAGCCAAGAGATTTATCATTTTGCATCACCAAAAGACGATGATTGCCTGCTTCTAAATTCTTTTCTTTTAAAACCTCATTTAATCCTTCTAAATAATACTTATCATCTTTCTTTAAGAGTTTAAACTCTCCTAGATAAACAGGTTCTGAAAAAACCCATACCTTTACCTCATCTGATGTTAATATTTTTTCTAAAGATGTTAATTCTATATTCTTATCCTCATCAATAAATGTCTTTATCTCTAAAGAATCATTTAAAATATCTTGAAGTTTAGTAGTTTCTTTGTTATCATCTTTTTTTACCATAGTAAATCCAATTAAGCAAGCTAAAACAATTACCAAAATAACCCCTGTTATAATTAAAATTATTCTCTTCTTTTCCTTATCCATATAAATACACTCTCTTTCATTAACAAGATACCACAAGAAAATTTTAATAACAATATTTTTTTGGGTATTTTTACTGTGATTAATTAATAAAAATGTCTCTACTTTTTTATTCAATTATTAGCATTTGTCTTTGAAATCTCCACACTTGGAAAACACTATTCATTGCAAGCGTTAAACTCGACAATGAGTAAATCGTGTGTTAAAGTAGGGAATACAAAAATTTAAAGGGGGAAATTATATGAATATAAATGCTAGTATAAATAAAAGTATACCTACTAATGCACCAGTAATTTTATATTATGAAGATTTAGTAAATAACGTCCAAGATCAAGAAAAAATGTTACAAATTTTAAATAAAACTTTTCAAAATTACAACAATTTTATCCGTTACCAATCTCAAATTCTATTTGGCCTCGAATTTAATATGGCTATTGCCATTGTTACCGACTTTAATACCTTACAACGTCGAATTGAGATTTCCGAACACGCTTTTTATGAAAGCATTAAAAGAGATTTAAATTTAAATTTAAAGATGGAAAAATACAACTCTGATGCGGAATATAGAAAGGCTTTAACAGAAGAAGCCTTGTTAAAACTTAAAATATTAAAAAAGTTAAAGACTCCGGCCGATTTACAAAAGAAATTTCCAGCACTATATAGAGGATATTTATATTATGTAAAAGAATATTATACCCTTAAGAAAAACACTATCGATCCTCTAACTAAATTAGATCCAATTTCTAGAAGTTATAAAATAGCCAGTTTAAATAAAAACATTCATGAAAGTAATCCTTATTTTTATGATATTACAATCCTGGATTTAATAAAATATGTTAATTCTTTTAATATTAAAGTATATATAAATGATTGTATTACCGCGATAAATAATATTCTTAAATATCAAGATAAAATAATTAATTATATTCATAGTAACCCTATTGATTTTAGTACTTTAAGTGATGATGATACCGATACTTTAGAATTTTATTTTGCCTATTGTAATTTAAAGCAGGCAAAAAGTGTTGATCCAGCCTCTAAACAGAATTATTTATACTATGTTTCTAACTATTTTAAAGAACATAAAGATTATATGAATAGTGATATATCCCTAGTCGTAGGAGCCAGTGATGGCAAGATTATGCAAAGGGGAACTTTTAGCACTGTTAATTACAATATTAGTAAAGGGAAAGCAATAACTCCTAAGATCTTATATGAAATGTATCGAGATATATTAATCGAAAATCCCGATTTAAAAGTAATCGATTTTTCTCATTTTGATTTTACTGGGATGAATTTAGATGAAGTATCTCAATTTATGCAAGGTTATTTAAAAGATTTACAAGTTAACTGGGAACTTTTACCACCAGATGATAAAACATTTGAAAAAGATATTATTGAACATATTACTACTTCTACAAAAGATTTAAATACTGAGACAAAAGAACAACATCAAAAAAAATTATTAGAGCTTTTTATGGCAAAAAAAAGTTTGTATGATGCTTCTAATACTATTTTTAGAATTAAAGGGAAGAAAACTTTTGATGGCTATGTGGGTTATGTTTATCCTAATGGTCGCGTTGTCTTAGATAAATTTTATGATAAACAAACTGATTCTTTGCTTGCTGATGGTCATGCTGTTTATGCTATGAATATTGAAGAGTTCTATGAACTAAGTAAATTAAGTAAATCCGAACTTATTAAAAGTAAATTATGTAAAAGATATATTCATAAGGGCGACTGGGCAAAAAAGGTTATTGAAAATGAAATTAAGTTAAAAACAACTATTTCTCCTACCGTTAAAGTAAGAAATTTAGTAAAAAAGGATAGCCCTTCTAATAAATAGATGGTTATTCTTTTTTGGTTGCATAAAAAATCTTTTGTTATTGTTTAGTTCTAGCTAAAAATTAACTCGATTAATAAGTGGAGAATAATGGTGGAAATTTTTGTTCCAAGTTGAGTCATATAAATTATTTAATATTATCAATAAAAATAACCCCAAATTAGCAAAAAACACATTTTAGGACTAGTCAAAACCACTTTTTTATGGTATAAATTATTTGTATGAGTTTAGTTTTGATATGTTCTTTCAGAAATAATAATCTGAAAGAGAACATTCAAAACAAAAGATATACCTAGAAATAGGTATATTTTTTTGTCTCAAAATAATTATAACTAATGAAAAAAAGACTACATATCCATCACCTATAGTTTTAAAACCATCCTGCGATGATTATATGGTTTGAAACAAAATTCTACCAATTTAAGAAATTTAACAAACCTAAATACTAACTATCCCAAAACCAATCTTATCTCAACATATTAATTATTCATAAATGTAATTTTCTTGTCATTTCTTTATCTTCGTGATAAGAATTTCTAAAAAACTCTAATAATTCTTCAACTTCTTCTTTCTTATAATCACAAAGGTCAGCTATTTCTTGCTCACTATATTCTTTATCTACTCTACCATATTTTAATAAAAGCATATAAATATAATCATCATTAAGACTTATATTTATTCCATTAAGAAGATAATTATTCTTAAGATACATAATAATCCCTAAATTATATAATTCTCTATTTCTTTTTAACATATTAGTTATCTTATTATAAACTAAATTATTTATCTTTGCCTTCGTATTTTGCTCTAGAAAATGATAATCTTCTTTTGTATCTCCTTCTTTAGTAAATCTAAGTCCAAGTAGTTTCTTATCTTCTAAAGATAATGCCTCTATTACCGTTATTACTTCTTCTTTACTATAATAATCTAACTTATCTAAGAGATTATTATTAACTCTACTAATACTTAGCCCTTTCTTTAGAAGTCTACTCATCTTACCATAAATTAACCTTTCTAAAGCCTTACTCTCTTCTTTACCTAGATGATACTCTTCTTTAGGATATAAATCTCCCTTATACTTAAGTCCTAATAAATCTTTTTCTTTTTTAGTTAAATTACTAACTACTAAAAGAACATCCTTCTTTTGATACTCTCTAAAGATTTCATAAATACTCTTAATATGTTTTTCTTTAAAATCATTATTCTTTAAATACTTAATAAAGACTAAATACTTCTTAAGTAAAGGATATATTACTTCTCTAAACTCATTATCTTCTAAGATTTTATCCTTATCTTGATAATACTTTTTACTTAAATCCATAACTTTTTTCTGGTATCTACTAGGTAACCATAATATAGCCTCTCTTACTAGATGTCTTTCTTCTAGCGAAAACAATCCTTCTATAGCCATTCTTTTCTTCTCTAGTTTTTGTTTTTTAAGTATACTAGGAAGCATCTGTCTTAAAATATAGCTTAATCTCTTAGTGCTTTCTTGATCAATCTTATTAGAAATATAATATCCTTCTTTAGTATACCTAAGATTAATTAAATCCCTATCACTCTTAGTTAAACTACTAAGTCCTAGATCTACTTCTTCTTTAGAATAATCTTTGTATCTTAAATATAAATTCTTCTTTTCTTTAAGACTTTCTACTTCAAATTTATATTCCACATAATAAGATAAACTAATCACACTAATATTTATATCTTTAAGATGTTCCTTCTTTAGATTATCTCTATATCTATAAAGACCACTACCAAGTAAATAAAAACACTTATTCTCCTTAATTAATCGGTCTGTAAGACTACTCTTAAGAATAATTTCCTCTTCTTTAAGAAACCTTAAGACTTTAGTTAACCCCTCTAAAAAGATTTTATAATCACTTATATTAATGAATATACTATTAAAATAATTGCTTAATACCTCATAAGAATTATCCCTTAACTCTTCTTTTAAAAGTTTTTTATATAAGAATCTTAAATTATTCAAAAGACAAATCTTAAATTCCAAATTATCATTTTCCTGAAGTTCTTGAATACTCATTAAAATACCCTTCTTAACAAGATTAGTATAATCTTTCCCATTAATCTTTAAGAAACTATACTCTCTTTTAACTCCTTCAATTAGATTAAAATAAGTCTTATAAATATCTTGATAATCAAAACTATATTTGTCCATCTTCTTTCTTCTCCAATCTTAAAACCTTATCTTTCTTATCATACATCTTAAGAATATCTTCTATTAAGACTATATCCATATCTAGTAAGATACTTATTTCCATCCTTGAATAACAATATCCATTAATATACCCTTTTTCCATTAAAATAACCATTAAGACTTTATTATCTAAAAGAGCATTTAATTCTTTTAAATAACTATTCTCCAAAATATATCTAGCTACTTCAATTCTCTTAAAAATATACTTATCCCTATTTGCTTTAGTTTTAAAAGCCTCTAAACGATTTCTAAAAACTCCTGAAAAGAAAATATAAACCTTCTGTTTAGTCTTACTATCTAACGTATAAAAACTCTGCTTAAGATTATATTCTTCATCATATCTTAAATTAAATAACGCTCTTTCTTTAAAACTTAAGTCTTCTACAACATTTAAAATCTCTTCTTTTGAATAATTATTATATTTATAAAATAAGTCATTTAGATAACTATTTCTCTTATGAAAATTATATAAAATCATTTCCATCTTACCAACTATCTTATATATCTTTTGTTTAACCTCTTCATCTAAATAAATAAACTCTTCTTTAAAATTATAATTATCATCATATCTTAGTCTTAAGAGTTCTTTTTCTTCAGAACTTAAACTATTAATCACCTGAAGAATTTCATTCTCTGGATACTCTTTAAATCTTAAGAAAAGCCCCAACTTCTTCACATATTTATCTTTATTAGCTAGTAATCTAGGAATTTTCCTATAAATAAGATTTTTATATTTACTAAGTTCACTATTTTCTAAAGGAATCTTACCTTTCTTTTTCTTTAAAGCACTATCATATCCTAAGAATACTAAATTTCTTTCTTCTAAAGATAACCCATCTATAACCAGCATTATCTCATCCCTAGAATAATTCTTATATAAAGCTAATAAATCGTTCTTTTGATTATCCTCACCCTTTAGAAGGACCCCAATTCTCTTCTCTATTTTATCTATCTCTTTTAAAACTTTCTTTTCTAAATAACGAGCCTCACTCTTCAAGTTATACTCACTATCATACTTAAGTCTTAAAAGTTCTCTTTCTTCTTGGGACAACTCATTTATACAGCAAATAATCTTCTCTTTGGAATATTTATTATACTGAAATAATAAATTTATACCTTTCTTATAAACCTTACTATTTCCTAAGATTCTTTGCAACTTAAAATAGATTACTTCACTTAAAATCTCTCTATCTTTAAATTTCCCATTTCTGTTAAATTCTAAATTTCTATAGTATTTAATAAGTACTTGGTAATCACTATCTAAAAGAAACTTTATTCCCTCCATTATCTCTTCTTTAGTATGATTATCATAAATAAGATTTAAATCTCTAAAAAAGTCTTCCTTCAACATCTTATCATTAATAAGTCTTGGAATCTTTACCGTTACTAAGTATTCAACTTTTCTTTTGACACTACTACTTTCATTCTTAAAACTCTCTAGGACATTAAAATTACTATCATACTTCTTATATAATAAATCCCTTTCTAAAGAACTTAAACTTATAATTGCTAGTCTTACTTCTTCTTTAGAATACTCTTTTAAACTAATATAAAGATTAGAATTATATAACTTAATACTTCTTCCCTCTTTAAGACTTCTTTTAATCTTATTATATACTAAAGAATCTATTCTCTTTTTTGTATTTTTATCTAAAAGTACTGCTTCACATCTACACTCATAATTCTTAGTATATCTTAATAATAATAATTCTTTTTCTCTAGGTTCTAATGTTCTTAAAACTCTATCTACTTCTTCTTTTTTGTAGTCTCCTAGTAAATCGTATAAACTCTTACCTTTACCAATCTTAAAATTTTCTTTATCTTTAGTAATTTTATCTTCCTTAAGTAACTCCCCCACCAAAGGATAAATACTATTAAAAAAGACTTTATTATCTTCTACTGTATAATTATTATCTTGACTACTAAGAAACCTCTCTCTTTGAAAGATAATCTCTTTATAATTATCACTTAATAAAGACACAATCTCATCAATAAGATAAGCCTTATATTCATAGAATAAATCATATATTGAAGACGTATTAATTATATGAACATTCTCTAACTTCCTAGGAAGTAATACTATCAAAAGATACTCACTATCTAAATAATCCTTTCTCGTTAAGAGATTCTTATCAATAAAATACCCATTCTTATCATATAAACGTCTAATTAAATTCTGATATTCTAAAGAAAGACTATTTATCACGAGATCAATCTCTTCTTTTGAATATTTTTCAAAATACTGATATAAATTTATAGCCATATAATCCCCCATGTATCTTAGTATTTTACCTCTCTAAAGAATGTTTAGCAAGTAATTTTATCTTCTAAAAGACTTCTTTTCTTCTCTATATAAATATGCCCTTTCTTCATATTTTTGATTTTCTATATAATACTTATCATTAGGTATCACTAATTCCTTTAAAGCCTTTAAAGTATCATCATCTAAGGTCTCATAATTCTTAAATAAAGCATTAATATCAGAGTTATCATAATCTCCTAATAAAGGATTATATAAAGAAATATTTCCCATCACTGTTATTCCTAAACTTTTAAATATTTTACTCAGACTAACTAAAGAGTTATATTGATATTCATTAATTACTTTAGGAATCTCTATTACGACACTTCTTAGATTAATCTCATTAATAAGTGTTAATACTATAAAGTTTAATCCTCTCCCATAGATAATATCATTAAGCTGTTTATCCCTCTTATAGCCTAATTTTTCTAAAGAAACATTATAAATACTCGCTAATACTTCATCTAAAGTCTCTCCATGACTCCCAAGACCATCAACCATTTCTTTAGAATTATCAAGTCCAGGAATATTATAAACCCCAATTGTCTGTTTAGGAGTAATAAGTACAAGACTTCCTAATCCTTCAGGAACACTCATTCCCTTTTTTATATAATAAGCATTCTCTTCTCTATAAAAGTCATTTATATCTAGTTGTTTAAGCTCCATAATACCATCCTCTTTCAATAAATAATGCTCTCTATCTAAGTTAAATTATTCTTTAAACTTACTCTTAAAGCATAATACTTATATTTCTCACCGGTAGCCAAATCTTAACACTATTTTAATCATTTGTCCAGCCCTAAATTTAAAAAAAAGACAATAAAAAAGAAAAGCAAAACTACTCTTCCCTAAATTTCTTCATAATTCTTAACGTATTAATAATAGTAAGTAAAGTAACCCCCGTATCTGCAAATACTGCTAACCACATATTAGCATACCCCAAAGTACTTAATAACAATATTAAAACTTTAACACTCATCGCAAAGATTAAATTCTCTTTAATAATTTTCTTCGTATATTTAGAAATATCTATCGCTAAAGGTATCCTATCTAAATCATCACTCATTAAAACAATATCACTAGCTTCTATCGCAGCATCACTACCAACACCACCCATGGAAATACCTATATCAGCTCTTTTTAAGACTGGGGCATCATTAATTCCATCCCCAACAAAGATCGTTATCTTATTCTTATTAATATCCTCTAAAGCCTTAAACTTATCTTGAGGTAACATTTCATATTTAATTTCATCAATTCCCAGAGCATGTCCTATTTCTAAAGCAACTTTTTTCTTATCTCCTGTAAACATATAAGTCTTAAAATTATTGTTCTTTAAGTACTTAATAGTCTCTTTGGCTCCCGCTTTAATCCCATCATTTATTAAAACTGATGCTACATGTTTACCATTAATATTCAAATGTAAATCCGTATCTATCTTACATCCACATAACTTACTATTACCAATTAAAATATCCATATCATCTAATTTAAAACTAATCCCATTCCCACTAATCTCTTTGAAATCTTTGATATCTTTTGTATCTACTTTATCCTTTTTTAGATTTACTATGGACTTAGCAATAGGATGATTCGATAAAGACTCTCCTTTTCTTAAGATTTCTATTACTTTATCTTTAGAATAATCCTTATCTAAGACCTCTAACCCTTCAACTTGAAAACTCCCACTCGTTAAAGTACCCGTCTTATCGAATATTATATTATTTCCATTACTTAGATTATCTAAATAATTGCTCCCTTTTACTAGGATACCCTTCTTACTAGCAACTCCTATTCCCGTAAAATAAGATAATGGCACCGATATTGCAATCGCACAAGGACAAGAAATAACTAAGAAAGTTAAACTACGATAAAGACTAGTTTTAAAGGAAATCTTAAAGACTAAAGGTAGTAATATAGTAATAAGAATAGCCAAGATAATAATAATCGGGGTATAGATTTTACTAAACTTAGCCACGCTAGTCTCCGTTTTAGTCTTCTTATCCGTCGCCCTCTCTAATAAATCTAGAATCTTACTAACTGTAGAATTAGAAAAAATACTAGTAGCCCTAACTTCTAAGACATCTCCCATATTAATACTCCCTGATAATACTTCATCTTGAGGATTTACCTTAACTCCTTCACTTTCTCCTGTTAATGCAGAAGTATCAAGAATACTACTTCCTTTAATAATAACCCCATCTACCGGAACTTTTTCCCCCTTTTTAACAACTAATACATCATCAAGTTTAACCTCCTCCACTGGAATCTTAACAGTATTTTCACCCTCTATTAGATTAGCATATGGTTCTTTAATATCTAATAAGTCTTTAATCGATTTTCTGGAATTATTAATAGCCTTCTCTTCTAAGATTTTACCAATCGTATAAAGAGTAATAACCATCATTCCCTCTAAGACTTCTCCAATAAATAAAGCCCCTAAACAAGATATCATAATCAAAAGATTTTCATTAATCCCCTTACATTTCCTTAACATCTTATAAGCATTAATACTAGTCTTATAAAGAAGTAAACTATAAGAAATAACATATAAAATAATTTTTATAATTCTAGGAATTGGTAAAAAGTAACCAAGGAGTCCTACTAAAAGAGCTATAATTAAAGTCCCCAGATGATACTCTTTAGAATCATTATCTTCTTCATTCAAAGAAACATAAGCCTCCGGTTCAATCCCCTTAATAATAGAATTCAACTCTTCTAAAGAATAATCCTTATCCGATTCATAAGAAATTCTACAAGTACTAAAATTAACCACTGCTTCTTTAAAATCATCCCGCTCATTTAGCATTTCTTCTATTTCTCTAGCACAATTAGCACAATCTAAATTGTTAATCTTATATTTATATTTTTTCATTAGTCTTCTCCTTTTAATTTATGATCTATGTGTTCTATTCCTATTTCGTATAATTTAGTTATATGAAAATCATCTAAACGGTAATACACTTCTTTGCCAACTTTTCTATACTCAACAATTCCGGCCTCTCTTAATAAGGCTAACTGATGCGAAATAGATGACTTTGTCATATTTAAGACATTAGCAATATCACAAACACACATTTCATTCTTATCTAAAACCCACAAAATCTTGGTTCTCGTTAAATCTCCCAGTAATTTAAAGACTTGAGAAAGACGCTCTAACTCCTCTTTAGACGGTTTATTTTCTAAAGCTATTTTTACCATTTCTTTATGAATAACATTACAATCACAGACATTGACATTTTCCATTTAATACCTCTTTTAGTTGAATATTCATTCAATCAATATAAATTTATTATAGTTGAATATTTATTCAACTGTCAAGTAAAAATAGAAGAATACCCTCTAAAGGATATTCTCCTAATACTAGATTATTTCTTCTTTACTCAGGATTTTTAAAGCCTCCTTACGCATGACATTGGCATTATTGGTTGCCATTACTTGCAAACACAACCAATAATTTCTTCCTGTTCATTAACATAATTATAACGCGGATTTAAGGCTTTTTCTATTTCTACCGAAAATATTTTAATAGTTTCATCGTATACTTTGCCATCCGCATAACGTAACGTAATCATTTTGCTTAATTTCTTTTGTTTACTCCCTTTCGTGTTAAAGTTTATTAGACAAGTACTATATTCCTTTTCGAAACTATCGTTTCCCATTTACAAGCCACTACTGGCTACTTTAAAGGCATAGAAATTATTTCTAACAATCATAATTGATGATGAATTCATCTCAATAATATACCTTCCATCATCATAACTAGCCACAATATCCGCTTTACTATTCATATCTAAAACTTTATTTTGAGGTAAATCGTTTGTTAAAAGTTTAACTTTTCACTTTACTTCATCTAATGTTTTATCACTAAAAACAGCAATAATTGCTTCCAAAAGAGGTAAACCTGGTTTACTTGCCATCATTTGATAGTACATAACATCATAAAGCATTTTAAAAATAAAATCTTCATCACCTCTTTTCTTAGCGGCCATCATTTCTTCATATGCTTTTTCTTTGCTTAACATTTCCTCATCACTTCTTTCTACCTGCTGTAAACGTTAAGTTGGAAGGATTCATTACCTAAGATTTTAACCCTTCTATATATATATTAGAAAAAGATATCGATTTTTTTTCATAAATTGCAAAAAAGTTGCAAAAAATGCTAAATTTCTTATATTTTCCACTTTCCAATAACTAAAAGACACAAAAAAAGTAGTAAAACTATTTAGTCTTACTACCCATTATCTAAATTTTTCTTTGAAAAATTAACCAATTCAATAATTTCACTCTACTATATAAGGATTATTAATAGTACCAATTCCACCAGATATCTTAGTATCTGCCTTTAAATTTATAACTGGTCTTAAACTAAAATCACTCCCTACTCCATGCCAAAAATCTATAATTCCCTCTGGAGCTTGATTCCAAATCAATGCTGATCCATTAGCAGCATAATAAGATGAAGGAGACATTGTTGTATATCGGTAATCAGAATAAGTCCAACTTTTTTTATTTACTTTATCATAGTTCATTCCCGAAAAAACAAGTTCATCATAAGATATTAATCCAATCGGATAAGTTAAAGCCTTATTACCAATCGAAGAAGTTTCTGTTGAATATAAATCTCTTTCTATATTAGGGCACGTAAATTGCGGTGTATTATTCTTATATCTACCATAAGAGGCATAATAGCTATAACTAGTTGTCCCAATACCAGTACCACTATAAAGAGTTCGATCACCACAAAAAGTCCCATTATTACTTATCTTATCCATTAGATTTTTATCTACTATATTTTCTTTATACCATTTATCAAGAGTTATCTTAGCCGTAGAAGAATTTATATTCTTATAAACTTCATTTAAAGTAGTACCACCAGTACTTCCATACATATACCCCCCATAAGTAGGATTATTATAATCTTCATTAAACTTATAGAAAGTACTATTTATTGATTGTTCTATACCAGAAGCATTCTTTTCTCTGCCATTATAAAGAATCCTTATCGACCCATCGCCATTAATCCTTATTATTTGCCAGTAAAAGCCTCCAAAATATAAATTATTATTAGTAACATTTCCTCGGTAATAATAAGTATCTCCATAATCATCAGTACCAAGATAAAGACCCTTATCTGAATTATCTTGTTCATTTTCCAAAATTGCATATACCATGGCACTTAAAATATATTTTGTACAATCATAAGTTGTCCCATTCCAAGTATGTTTGCAAGCATCAGTTGATTCTAAACCCGTAATTTTATAAACCGACGTTCCAGAAGCTCCAAACCAAACATACATTTTATTGGTCTGTTGATTAAAAGCCACTATTTCTCCAAAAGTATAATAAGAATTATTATTAAAATCTAATGTAGTTGGATCGTACATTGCACAATTAGAAATAGTATAAATTCCTGTATTTTCATCTAATTTTTTCGAAGTACATAACTTTATCTTATACTCCTCACTAGATAAAGAACTCATTTGGCTATCAGATGTTAAAGCTTCTTTAGTAGGCTTTATAATCCCAACTTTATCAGTTGAATCAATTTTTTCTGTATATGTTATCGCAGGAGCTGTCTCACTAAAATCAGGTGTATTCTTAGCTTCAATCTTCTTAATAGCTTTTTCTGGTGAAGTCTGATATTCACTTGCTAAAATAGCATCTCCTAAGTTATTATATCCTTCACTTACTGGATCCCAAGTACTTGCGGTTGCTTTAATAATAATTTTAGATTTTAAGATCTTAGTCTCATTGTCTAAATCTTCCATTGTGGTATCATAGTCTATCCAAAGTCTGAGTGAATAGTCATTACTATCATCTTTAGATAAAGATCCCTTAGCTAAAATTCTTGATTCCACACTCCCATTATTTACAGTCTCCGTAGTCTCATAATCACTTAATCTTTTAATTTCTTCATTATTAACCATAGCATCAATAAATTTACTAGATAGAGTACTTCCTTTTAAACTCTCTAAACTAACAGTATAACTTAAAAACATATCACAAGTATTTTTAACTGTAAAAGTAAATGGTGTTAACTTTTTACCTTTTTCATTACTAATTGGATAAGCATTTTCTAAATTAATATTATTATTTTGATTAGTCAAAGATACATCAAAACAATCATTCGTGGTAGCAATCACATTATTAGTCTCCTGACTAACACTCATATTCCACATGGAATAAGAAAGTCCTATTCCTAGTAAGAACAATAAACATATAGATACACTTATAAACAAAACATTCTTTTTCATAAAAATCCTTACTACCTATTATAATCAAAACAAGAAAATAAATACATATTGACTAAAATTTTATAATTTATTTTCATGGAGTTGCAAACTCTATGAAAGCTAACTTTCGGCACTTATTCTTATCTTATAAATCGATTTTATCATAAAATCAAGCTATTTTAAAGAGATATAATATTACTTTTCTGGTCAATTTTGTAGTCATTTAAAACAGCTTCAAACCCCAGTATTTACCTAGAATTGAGACAAGCCATAATTATAAACGTCAATATTTCTAGTCAAAAATTGTGGTCAAATGACATTTCAGGCCAGTATCTATCGTATATTTTCATAGAGTTAGATACTCTATGAAAAATTTTGTCAATAAAACGTAAAAAGTCCTCAATACCTGAGAACTTCTTTAATCTTACTCTTCAATAGAGTTAATCTCTTCTATAGATAAACCTGTTATGTTAGCAATTAAATTTATATCCAAATTATTTGCAAGCATATTCTTAGCAATATTTAAAGAATTTTCTTTTGTAGCTTTAGCTTTTAAATCATTTTTTTCTTTTTTTAATTTTTCTCTTTCTTCTTGAATTTGTGACTTTTCCTCTTGAACTTTAGTTTTTTCATTTTGAATTTTAGCTTTTTCATCTTGAACTTTAGTCATTTCATCTTGAATCTTAGCTTTTTCATCTTGAACTTTAGTCTTTTCATCTTGAATTTTAGCTTTTTCATCTTGAATGTAAGCCATATCTGTATTGAAAGCCATTTCATGATTAGAATATCCCGTATAAAGAGCAATATTATCATCATCGTGAGATAATTCTACTACTCTGTCTACAAACTTTCTAGCTTCTTCTTCACTCATAACTTCTTTTGCTCTCTTTAGTAGAGTTTCTTCTGTATCAGCAAACATTAACATACACCATTTAGCCACCTTTCGTTCTCGTTCATCAGCATCATTATACCATGATTTAAGGACAAAATTACTAAAAATATGATAAATTTCATCAGCCCATCCCAAAGTTGCCGTCCCATCATCATTTAACATTTTACCAACTGTGATAAATTTATTAGAATGATAATCAAAGAAATTATAATTCAACTGTATGACGCGGGGAATATCCTTATAATTTTTATCACCAACATTTAAAGTATTCGCTCCAATGGAGTTACTATAGACTTTATTACGATAAGACATCGAAAGACTAGAATTAACTTCTATATTAATATATTCTTCCTTGTCATTTTTACCCTCTTTAAATGTTCTTTTTACAATTAAGTCAACTTGACCAAGGGCATTCTTGCGACTTTTAACCCTTAAGTTTCTATTACGATAAATTACATTACCAATAAAATCTTCTTCTTGCATATTTAAAGTATCTGCTAAAAGCTTATTTAAGGCAAAACCATAATTAGGATCATTAAAAATCTGGGTAAAAATAAAATCATATTTGGGAGGAATTATTTCTCCTGGTTTTAATACATAAGTGCGAGCATTTTTTCTTGATTCTTTCTTTTCCATACTACATTCCTTCTTTCTGCTTTTAAAATCAAATCATTTATCATCCAGACCTCCTTATCTAAGAAAAATAACTTCAACGGAAAAATTATCCTTCTATATATATATATTGGCGGTCGAAGGCGATTTTTGTTCATAAATTACTAAAAAGATGTAAAAAATTTTAATTTCCTTATAATTTTCCACTTTCTGTAACAAAAAAAACAATAAAACGGTTATCATTCTAATCAGTTATATTATAAAAAATAGAAAGATTCATCAAAAAAAGTAGACTCTTCATCTACTTACTTTCAATACTCTCTTATTAACCTTACTTCTCATAAGATTATCCTTTTCTCTAGCCTCTAAATCTAATAATAACTCTCTTATCTCTAAATCTATATCTTCCATAGAATCTATTATTACCTCATCTCTCGTACTTAATAATTCACTTTTTAAGATTCTCTTCATCCTTAGATTATCTTCTATTTTCTTTAGTATATTTATTTCTTCTTGCGTATAAAATCTTAAAGTACTTCCCATGATATCCCTCTTATATAGTATATTCTTTTACTTAAAATTATCTACATCAATAAGAGGATATATATCTATTCCTACTTCTTCATAAGGATGTACTTTCTTTATAACATCTATTAGTCCTTTAACTTTATCTATCTTACAAGTAACTTCTATCTTATCTTCTAGAGAATGCTCTAATTTTCCTTTACTTCCTCTAAAAGGATTAGCCTTATCATTAGGTCTAAATGTACAGTGACACTCAGTAATATTCATACATTCACTATAATTACCTTGAATACCACATTCATACTCTCCCATAGCTTTCCTTAAGACTTCAGTATACTCTCTTGGAACCATGACACATAATTTAACATTTTTAACTTCTATTTGCATTTTAATCTCTTTTCTATATCTTTTATTATACTACTATTATCAAGTTTTAAACTCTTTATTACTTCTTCTTTTTTCCCTTGTCTAATAAATTCGTCTGGTATAGCATAATCATAGAATATATTATTATAATGATGCTCTAATAAATACTTAGCAATCTCACTTCCTAAAGAACCAATTCTTACTACTTCTTCATAGATAAATACTGGCTTATTTTGTTTAGATATCTCTTTTAAAATTTTCTTATCCATTGGTTTAATAAACCTCGCATTAACTACTCTTAAATAAATATTCTTCTTCTTTAAGAATTCCCTTATCTCTAAAGCTCTATTATAAAAGTCTCCATAACTAATTAAGTACCCATCACAACTTTCTTTCTCTCGATAATCACTAATCTCCCATTTACCTATCTCTAAAAGTTTATAACTACTTTCTATAAAATCTATCCTCTCTTTAGAATACCTAATTGCTACCGGACTTTCTACTCTAAAAGCCGTATATAACATATCTCCTGCCATCTTACTATCACTAGGAGCCATAATAATCATATTAGGAATATTATTAAGTAGGGAAACATCATATATTCCTTGATGCGTCTCCCCATCTTCCCCGACAATTCCGGCTCTATCAATACCAATAACAACATGACCATTCATTCTGCCAATATCTTGAGCTACCTCATCATAACCCCTCTGTAAGAACGTTGAATATATGGAGACAAAAGGTTTTAACCCTTCTAAAGAAACTGCATTAGCCAAAACCAAAGCATGCTCTTCCACAATCCCCACATCAATAAAACGATCAGGATATAAGTTTTTAAAACTATTTAGTTTACTCCCATTAGCCATTGCGGGTGTTATCGCCATAATCTTCTTATCTTCTTTAGCTAGCTTAATCAAATGTCTCGTCATAACATCACTCCAAGAAACTTTCCCATCATTTACCTTTTTAAACTCTCCGGTTTTAATATCAAAAGGACCTACTCCATGCCAAAGACCTACTTTATCATCTTCAGCATACTTATATCCTTTTCCTTTCTTGGTAATTACATGTAATAAGACAGGTTGCGTCTCTTTCTTAGCCATCTTTAAATACTTATCTAACTCCCTAAAATCATGCCCATTAATCGGACCATAATAATTAAGTCCTAACTCTTCAAATAAATACCCCTCTTTCATATACATCTTCTTAAAAGATTCTTTTAGTCCCTTAACTATCTTATATAAATACTTTCCTAAGAATTTACTCTTATTTAAAACATACTTCGTATCTTGCATTGTCTTATGATATTTACTAGTACTTCTAATCTTATCTAAAGTATTATGTAATGCCCCTACATTCTTAGAAATACTCATCTCATTATCGTTAAGAATTACTATTAATCTCGTATTAGCGTCTCCAATATGATTTAAAGCTTCAAAAGATAACCCATTTCCAATCGAACCATCCCCAATAAGAGCAATAACATAATTATTTAGATGTTTCTTATCTCTAGAAAGGGCAAATCCTAAAGCAGCTGATAAACTAGTCGAAGAATGTCCCGCTTCATAATTATCATACTTAGATTCACTCCTCTTTTGGAATCCAGATAATCCCTTAAACTGTCTTAAAGTATTAAAATATTTCCCTCGACCCGTAAGTATCTTATGAACATAAGCTTGATGTCCTACATCAAAGATAATCTTATCTTCTGGAAAATTAAAATTCCTATGAAGCGCTATTGTAAGTTCTACTACTCCTAGATTAGAAGATAAATGTCCCCCCGTCTTACTAATATTCTCTATTAAGAATTCTCTTATCTCTTTACTTAAATCCTCTAACTCATTATAATCTAAGTCCTTTAAAAACTTAGAATCTTTAATATTCTTTATTTCCATAATCCCACTTCCAAGTTGTATATCTATAATATCAAAGAAAAAGACTACTTACTAGTCTAATCTAAGTAAAATCCTCCTTAAGCCATAAAAAATATGGTATGCAAATTTTCTAATTTACACACCATATTATTGAAAATGTCATCTTTAAAATTTCAAAGTATACGGATTCGAACTTTCGCCTGTCCCTTTATCTAGCAAGATATTAGATTTCAGAAAAAGCGCCGGACGCACATCAAAAGGATAGCGAGCACCGTTGCGGTAAACCCCGCCGTCCGAGCTCACATAGAACACATCGCGAGCATTAGCCGAATGAGGCGTCAATGTCAATGGACTTCTTCTGCTTGCATCTAATAAATAGTCATTTCCGCTACAATCACTAAGTTCATGCCAATTATTAAGTCCTTTTGCTAGACAAGCTGCTCTATCTTCAGTTGTTCCTCCACTTGTAGCATAACCATAGTCACTTGGATACATTAAGCCGATTTTGCCTGTCCAAGTAGTTGCGTGACCACTATATACACCACCCCCTCTTTCTGCTTCATAAAACTCACTTGGTGTTACACCATAATAATCTTCTGGATACATTGAACTTCCACCTAAATCCCAAACGACTTCTTCAATAGCATTTCTGGTTATATCATTTTTTAAACCAGTTGAGGTGAAATCTACTTCAGTACAACTAAATGAGGCCCCACTTGCAACCCAAGCAGGTTCACACCCTTTGGTACCATTATAATAAGAACCCATTTTACTATATAATTGTTGACTTCCTAAGGAGATTATATCACTAGAATTAGTATATCCTGATTTTAAATAATTAGTGGGATTTAACATCATCATTAACTGAGAATCAGTCCAGTCATTCGAACCAAACTCTTCAGTAGATGTCCCCACAGAATCCTTATAATCCCAAGAAAACTGTCCTAAAGAATCAGTTCTTATAATCTTAACTAAATTTTCTTTTGACCCATTCCCTTTAGTTACATTATTAAATACTCCAATAATACGCCATAATTCACAAGTATCAGCTGTGGGATTATTATAATCACTAC